>Ga0272446_1000208_pt1 | contig 91484 bp, 74 predicted proteins | sample YNPCB0061_FD_194587 | JGI IMG/M metagenome (GOLD analysis project Ga0272446, IMG submission 194587) | Hot spring microbial mat communities from Yellowstone National Park, WY, United States - YNP-CB-006-1 | ecosystem: Environmental > Aquatic > Thermal springs > Hot (42-90C) > Sediment | place...
TCGAAATCTGTTGAACGAGGTCGCGGCGGGGAACTTCCGCGAGGACCTCTTCTATCGACTGAACGTCGTGCCGATTCACCTGCCGCCGCTGCGTGATCGCCGCGCGGACATCCCGCTCCTCGTCGAGCACTTCGTCGCGAAGTTCAACGAGCGGCTCAAGAAGCAGGTCGCGCGCGTCGAGGACGACGCGATGGCGCGCCTCGTGGCGCACCCCTGGCCGGGCAACATCCGCGAACTGGAGAACGTCCTCGAGCGGACCATCCTCTTCGCCGAGGGCCCGACGATCCACGCCCGCGACCTCCCGCCGGAGATCAGCGCGCCCACCGTCGCAACACCCGCTCCCGCTCCCGCTCCCGTTCCCGAAGCGGACAGCGCCCCGTCAGCCGCTATCCCGCCCGAGCCGAGCACCCCCACCTACGCCACGCCCCCCGCCGCCACCACGCCGGTCCCCGGCGCGGCCGGGTCGCTCAAAGAACTTGTCAAGCAGGAAACCGAGCGCCTCGAGCGCGAGCTCATCCAGCGCGCCCTCGACGAGACCGGCGGCAACGTCACGCAGGCCGCGCGCCGCCTCAAGATCAGCCGCAAGAGCCTTCAGAACAAGATGAAGGAGTTCGGCCTCCGAGAGCGCTAATCGCGCTCGCACAGCGGCGGATAGGCGTACGTCGACGTCGCGTCGCAGATGCGGTCGCGCCACAGCCCGCCGACCTCGACGCGCACGCACTCGGGGATGCCGTCGTTCGGCTCACCCGACCCGAAGTTGTGGAAGCGCCCCGGATCGAATGGGATCGACGCCGCCGCGTCCCACGCCATCACCCCCGCCGTCGTCGGCGCGCGCAGCGCGATCCAGGCCGGCGTCGTCCCGACCGCGAGCGTCGCCGCCTCCGCCTCGGTGATCGACTCCAGCGTCGCGAGGTGCGTCCCCGTCGGGCAGGCCGTCTTCGCCGCGTCCCAGCTGAGCGCGGTGGTGCCGTAGACAAAAAAGCAGTGGCCGCTCCCCGACGAGATCTTCCCGCCGGGCTCGGTGCAGGCGCGCGCCCGCACGCACGTCGGCAGGCAGCCGGCCTCGCCGACCTCGCACTCCTCGCCGGGCTCGACGATGCCGTTGCCGCAGGCGTGCTCGCAGACGTAGGGATAGGTGTTGGTGAGCATGAGCGGCAGCTGGCCCGTCCCCGACGGCCAGCCGCAGGTGCGATCGGCCCAGCCGCCCTTGCCCGGCGAGGTGACGAGACAGCGGCTGCGCCCGCCCGTCGGCTCCGTCGGCGCGAAGGCGGTGAAGATCGCCTTCTCGCCGGTGACCCAGGTGTTCGGCTGGCCGCTCACGAACGGCAGCCCGAGCCAGCGATCGACGCCGCCCGAGATCCCGGTGACGACGGCGTCCTCGCCGGCGCTGGTGATGCTGGCGAGGTGGCCCGCGCGCGCGTTGCAGTCGCGCTCGGCGGCGGCCCAGGGCAGCTGCGTGTCCCAGGCGACGTAGCAGTGTCCGGTCGCGGGATCGATCGCCGCCTTCGTCGAGCCGGAGAGCTCGCCGCAGGGCGCACGGCGGCGGCAGCGCGTGGTGCAGCCGGCCGTCGCCGACGGGGTGTCGCTGTTGGCGGGGCCGGAGTCGCACTGCTCGTTGGCGGCGTCGAGGACGCCGTCGCCGCAGCCGGGCGGCGGCGGGCCCAGATCGGCCGGGGGCGGTGGGGTCGCCATCTCGCCGAGATCGAGGCCGGGGGTGGTGTCGGGGAGCGAGACCGGCGCGCAGGCATCGCCGAGGGGGCCGCCCTCGCGGCAGGCCTGATCGGGGTTGGGATCGGCGGGGCAGTTGTCGATCACGTCGGGGACGCCGTCGCCGTCGCGGTCGGGGAAGTCGTGGCGCTCGAGCCCGAGCGACAGCACGATCTCCTTGCCGGCGGTGACGTCGACCTCGCCGAGGCCGCGCACCGAGCGGCCATTGGCGTCGCGCGCGTGCGCCATCCCGCGCACGAGGAGCGCGTCGGGGGAGACCAGCACGAGGACGTCGCCGCCGCTGTCGAAGGGCGCCTCGTCGACGATGCGGCCGAAGCGATCGAACAGCGTGAGGCGCACCTGGGTGATCGGCGACGAGACGTCGGCGGCGTCGTAGAGGGTGACGCGGACGGCGGTCGGCGGCTCGCGGCAGGCGGCGGCGGCGACTGCGAGCAGGGCCGCCAGCGCGACGGTGGCGGGCTTCGACGCGCGCATCGCGCGCTACCTCCGCGCGTCGAGCAGGCCGAGCGTTCCCGGCTGCGTGGTGGGTTGCGTCTCGACGATGGCGACGGCGACCGTCGCGGCGACCGCGCCGGCGGCGAGGGTCCCGACGACGGCCCAGACCCAGGGGCGGCGGCGCGAGGGGCTCGCCTTCTTCTCGGGGGCGATCGAGACGCGCAGCGCGCGGGTGGCGGCGTCGGGGGCGCTGCTGGTTTCGGGCGCGGGGACGACGCCCGAGGGCTCGAGCGACGACGACGAAGACGACGCGCTGGCCGTGGGGTCCGGCGACGAGGGGGCGACGAAGGCGAGCTCGACTCGCGGCGTGGACGGGCGGCGCTCGGCGAGGGAGGCGCGCACCTCGGCGAGCGCCTCTTCGACCTCGGTGCGGAGCGCCTCGCTGCCGCTGCGCGAGTCGAGGAAGGCCTGATAGGACTGCGCGGCGTCGTCGAGACGGCCGAGCTTGCGCTGGCACTGGGCGATGTTGACAAAAAATGCCGCGAGCGGCGCGGCGTCGTAGCCGGCACGGAAGGCCTCGAGCGCGTCGGCGTAGCGGCCGGCCTCGTAGAGGCGGCTGCCGCGACGGAACTGCGTGGCGGCGGTGCGGCGGTCGGGCGCCGAGGCGGCGGAGTCGGTGGCGCGCGCCTCGGCCATCGAGCCCGCGCCGTCGAGGGCGACGAGCGAGAGGGCGACGACGAGGAGAGCCGCCGCGCGCACCACCTACTCCGACCCTGCGAAGGGATCGACGAGGCGGCCGCTGCGGATCGTGGCGCTCTGGCTCGGGCGCTCGGGGCGCGACTCGCGGCGCTTCGCCGCGGAGGACGAGGAGGAGGAGGACGAGCTCGAGCTCGACGACGAGGACGAGGACGAGGACGAGCTCGACGACGACGCGGTGGACGAGGTGCGCTCGGGCTTCGCCGGAGCTGCCGCCTGCTTCGGTGGCGCCGCGACGGAGACCGCCTTCGGCGCGACGACGGCGACGACGGGAGCCGGCTTCGGCGCGACGACGGCCGCGGGCGCCGGCTTCGGCGCGGGCGCCGGCGCCGCCGTCGGCGCGGGCGCCGGGATCACGATCGGCGGCGCCGACACGAGCGGCGCGGGCGGCTCGACCGGCACGGGCGCCGCGCTCTTGCCGCCGAGCCAGAGGACGAGCGCGATGGCGCCGGCCGCCGCGAGCAGCGTGACGGCGACGACGGCGCTGACGACCGCGCGGCGCGGCGCGCCCAGCGACGGCACCACGAGATCGTCGAGGTGGCGCGGCTCGATCGCCGCCGCGCGCGCCGTCACGGCGACGGGAGCGGACGCCCCCGGCGGCGCGACCGGCGCGACCGGCGCGACCGGCGCAGCCGGCACGACCGGTGCGACCGGCGCCACGGGCACGACCGGCGCAGCCGCAGCCACGGCCCGCGTCCCGCGCGCCGGCGTCGCGAGCACCGTCGGGACCGACGGCTCGTGCGGCAGCACCGCCGGCGGCGCGAGGTCCACGCCCGTCGGGATCGAGCTCGCCTCGCGCTCGATGCGCACCGGCTGCGCCCCCGCCACGCGCGGATCGAGGTCGCGAATCGCCGTCTCGCTGGTGTCGTCCTGCGCCAGCGACGGCAGCTCCACCGGCGCCGAGACCGGCTCGATGGTGTAGGGCAGCGGCAACGGCCGCGCGCCGCGCGCCTCGGGCACCGGCGGCGGCAGCACCAGCGGCGCCGACTCTCCGACGGGGCGCACCAGCCTGAGGTGCGGCCCGCGCTTGGCGGCGTCACCCACGCGCGGCGCCGCCGGCGGCGGCGGCAGCGGCTCCGGCTCGTCGTCGAACGCGCCGCTCAGCGCAGCGTCGAGCGGCGCGACGGTCCCGCACTCGTCGCAGGCCCCGCCGATCGCCACCGTCTTGCCGCACACCTCGCACGTCACGCACCCCGGCGGATGCACGCGCGCCATCAGCTCGGCGATCGCCCGCCGCCCCGACGCGCGCACGCCGCACTGCTCGAGGGCATCGGCCATCTCGCTGCCGTTGCGATAGCGCGCCGCCGGATCGCGGCGCAGCGCCTTCAGCACCACCGCGTCGAGCCCGCGCGGCACGTCGGGGTTGTCGCGCGACGGCGGCGGCACCTCGGCGCGCACCACGCGCTCCAGCGTCTCGAGCTCGCTGTCGCAGGCGAACAGCCGCCGCCCCGTGAGCAGCTCGTGCAGCACGATCCCCGCCGCGAAGACGTCGATGCGCCGATCGAGCGGCCCGCGCAGCACCTGCTCCGGCGCCATGTAGGCGTACTTGCCGCGGAACGAGCGCGTCGCCTCGCGATCGAACTCGCCGGTCACCTTGGCCACGCCGAAGTCGAGCAGCTTCACCGTCCCGTCGCGGCACACCATCACGTTCGACGGCGAGACGTCGCGGTGGATGATCTGGCGACGGTTCCCCTCGGCGTCGGTGAACTCGTGCGCGTAGCCGAGCGCGCGGCAGACGTGGCGCATGATCGCGACCGCCGCAGCGACGGGGAGGCGCTCGCCGTTGGCGTGCAGCGCCGTGCGCAGCTGCGTGAGGTTGCGCCCGTTCAGGTACTCCATCACGAGGTAGGGGACCGCGCCCGCCATCCCCGCGTCGTGCACCTGGACGATGTTCGGGTGATCGAGCTGCGCCATCAGGCGCGCCTCGGCGCGGAAGAGCTCGACCAGATCGCGCTTCTGCGCGAGCCCGGGGAGCATCGCCTTCACCACCACCGTCTTCTCGAAGTCGCCCGGCCCCTGGCGCGTCGCCTTGTAGACGACGGCCATGCCGCCCTGCCCGATGCACTCGGTCAGCGTGTAGGGCCCGACCTGGATCGGGTCGGATGCGGGGCGAGGGAACAACATCGCGGGCCGGCCGATTGCGACGTTCGGGCCAACGGTCACAGCCGAACGCTGCGTAACGACGGCGCAGGGTTGCGTCGCACGCATCGCAGTCAGTCATCCACGGTGGGTGGGGTTTTCCCCCCCAGGGAGCGTGCCAATCGGGGGGACCTCTCCCGGCGCCACCCTGCGCAACCCTGCGCACATCCCCCCGATTTGTTGACAGCGGATCGAAGCGGGCCGTATCGTGTCCGGACATGCGACGCCTCCTCTCCGTCGCTGGCGCGGCTGCCCTGCTCGCCCTGGCGAGCCCGGTCCGCGCCGACAGCGGCTCGGCGATGACCACCGCGGTCACCGACGTGGCCTCGAGCTTCGACGGGGAGAACAAGTTCGACTTCCGCCTCCGCGTTCGCTACGACCACACCGAGTCGCGCGCCCAGATCAAGCGCGAGCTCTCGGTCCCCGGCGCCGACGCGATCTCGATCCTGAAGGATCTCAACTACTCGTCGCGCCGCGACGCGGTCACCCTGCGGACGGAGTTCGGTCTCTACAAGGACCTGATGCTCCACGCCGAGCTCCCGATCATCGTCGAGGAGTCGGCCTCGTACGAGTACGACCAGTCGCTGGGGAACAGCTGCGCCTACCCGCCCGACTCCAACCCGACCTGCGTCAACGCCTCGAACTCGACGACGATCCGCGACGAGATCGTGCCGATGGGCGGCTACGACGCGACCGCCTCGGGCGCGCCGCTGTCGGGGAACCAGGTGTTCAAGACCGTCACGCGCGGCGCGCGCGGCGGCGGCGGGCTCGACGCCTTCGACACCTTCAACCTCGGGCTCACCTGGGGGCCGCTCAGCCAGGCGCGCGATCGCTCGAAGCCGAACTGGATCGTCGCCATCGAGGGGCAAATCTCGTTCGGCAACGTGAAGAAGTTCGACCGCGCGAACCCCAACGCGAACAAGGGCGTCTCCGAGGGTGTGCACCGTTTTCTCGTGCGCACGGCGCTCTCGCGGCGCTTCCGCTTCTTCGAGCCGTACTGGGAGCTCTGGTACATGCTGCCGATCGCGCGCGGCGACTCGCTGTTCACCGACTACGGGCGGGCGCAGAAGACCAAGAACCCGCAGATGGAGGGCGGGACGCGGTTCGGCGTCGAGTTCGTCCCGTACGAGCGCAAGGAGAAGCAGTACCGCGTCGGCCTCGACCTCGGGATGCGCGTGCAGGCGCACTTCGAGGGGCGCGGCTACTCGCAGGCGTGGGAGATGCTCGCCGGGAGCCCGGCGCTCGCGTGCAACGACACCACCGCGTCGACGAATCCGGCCTGCGCCTCGACGACGGCGGCGAATCCGTATCAGAACCAGCCCTTCACCGGCATCACCACCATCGAGAACTACGCCACCGTCGGCGCGTACCTCCAGGTGGGCGCGCAGATCGGGCAGTACTTCCGGCTGCGGACCGGCGTGCAGTATCAGCACGACCAGTCGCACTTCATCACCGGCGACGACATCGGCACGCCCGCGGCCGACAACCCGACGGGGCGCGTGACCAACCCGAACGAGTTCAACCCGGCGTATCGCGCGGTCATCGATCAGCCGGGTCGGCGCTACTACGTCGACGGCGTCCACATCGTGAACTTCTTCCTGTGGGCGCAGGCGATGTTCTAGTCGTCGCCGATGCGCGACGAGTGGAAGCCCACCGCCTGCATCCTGTGTGAGTGCAACTGCGGGCTCGAGGTCGAGCTCGGCGGCGACGACGGGCGGCACCTCGTGCGGCTGCGCGGCGACAAGCGCCATCCCGCCTCGCGCGGCTACGCGTGCGAGAAGGCGCATCAGCTCGACCACTACCAGCACGGGCGCGATCGCGTCACGCGGCCGCTCCGCCGTCGCCCCGACGGCAGCTTCGAGGAGATCGACTGGGGCACGGCGATCACCGAGGTCGCGCGGCGCCTCGCGGCGGTGCGCGACACCTACGGCGGCGAGACGATCTTCTATTACGGCGGCGGCGGTCAGGGGAACCACCTCCCGGGCGCGTACTCGACGGCGACGCGGCGCGCGCTCGGCTCGCGCCATCGCTCGAGCGCGCTGGCGCAGGAGAAGACCGGCGAGTTCTGGGTGAGCGATCGCATGCTGGGCGCGTCGACGCGCGCCGACTTCGAGCACTGCGACGTCGCGCTGTTCCTCGGCAAGAACCCCTGGCACTCGCACTCGATCGCGCGCGCGCGCGTGACGCTGAAGGAGCTCGCGAAGGATCCGGCGCGCACGCTGATCGTCGTCGATCCGCGGCGCAGCGAGACCGCCGACCTCGCGGACATCCACCTCGCGGTGCGGCCGGGGACGGACGCGTGGCTGCTGGCGGCGCTGCTCGGCGTGCTCGTCGAGGAGTCGCTGATCGACGGCCCCTTCCTGGCGGCGCACGCCGTCGGGCTCGAGCCGGTCTTGCGCGTGCTGCGCGCGGTGCCGATCGGCGCCTGCGCCGCGCGCTCGGGCGTCGACGAAGCGCTCATCCGACGGACGGCGCGCGTGATCGCGGGGGCGCGCGCTTCGCCAGCTTCGAGGATCTCGGCGTGCAGATGAACCGCGGCTCGACGCTGGTGAGCTACCTGCACCGTCTCCTGATCGCGCTCACGGGCAGCATCGGGAAGCCCGGGACGCACTACATCCCGACGACGCTGGTGTCGATGACCGGCGGCGCCTCGGGCCGCACCAGCCCCGTCGCCGGCGCGCCGATCATCGCCGGGCTCGTGCCGTGCAACGTGATCGCCGAGGAGATCCTCACCGATCACCCGAAGCGCTATCGCGCGATGATCGTCGAGGCGGCGAACCCGGCGCACTCGCTCGCCGACTCCAAGCGCTTCCGCGAGGCGCTCGGCGCGCTCGACACGGTGGTGGTCATCGACGTGGCGATGACCGAGACGGCGAAGCTCGCCGACTACGTGCTCCCCGCGTCGACGCAGTTCGAGAAGGCGGAGGCGACGTTCTTCAACTTCGAGTTCCCCGAGAACACCTTCCACCTGCGACCGCGGCTGCTCACGCCGCCCGAGGGGCCGCTGCCCGAGGCGGAGATCCACGCGCGTCTCGTCGAGGCGCTGGGCGTGATCGGCGAGGCGGAGCTGGCGCCGCTGCTTGAGGCGACGCAGCGCGGGCGGGCCGCATACGCCGAGGCCTTCATGGCGCGCGTGGTGAGCGACCCGCGGCTCGCGCCGTACGCGCCGGTGCTGCTCTATCGGACGCTGCCGCTGCCCGACGAGCGGAAGGAGGGCGCGGTGGTGCTCGGGCTGGTGCTGCGCGCGGTGATGCAGAGCGCGCCGTCGGTGAGGCGGGCCGGGTTCGACGGGGCGCCGCTGGAGATGGCCGAGCGGCTGTTCAGCGCGATCCTCGACAATCCGTCGGGGATCGTGTTCGCCGTCGACGAGTGGAAGGACGTGCTGGGGCGTGTGGCGACGCCCGACCGGAAGATCCACCTCGAGCTGCCCGATCTGTTGGGCGAGCTCGAGCGGCTGCTGCGCGACGACGTCGGCGGCGCCGTCGAGGATCCGGAGTTTCCGTTCGTGCTCTCGGCGGGGGAGCGGCGCGCGTTCACCGCCAACACGATCATCCGCGATCCCTCGTGGCGAAAGAAGGACGCGGCGGGCGCGCTGCGGATGAGCCCGGCGGACGCGGCGGCGCTCGGGGTCGTGACGGGGGATGCGGTGCGGCTGACGACGCGCAGCGGCTCGGCGGTGGTCGCGGTCGAGGTCTCCGATCGCATGCAGCGCGGCCACGTGTCGCTGCCGAACGGGCTGGGGGTCGGCTATCCGTCGGGCTCGACGGGGGTGGCGCCCAACGAGCTCACCGCGCTCGGCGATCGCGATCCGTTCGTCGGCACGCCCTGGCACAAGCACGTCGCGGCGCGGATCGAGCGCGTCGTCGTCGGCTGAGCGCCGCGCGCGGCCGGGCTTATTCGTCTAGCAAGAAGACCGCGGCAGCGTTGGCGCGGGCGAGCGCGGGGCGGGCGAGGTCGGGCTCGACAGGCGCGCCATCGAGGGTCGCCAGGCCGACGGCGAAGGCGGCGCGGCCGTCGACGGTGAGCGGGCGCGGATCGGGGCGCGCGCGGAGGCCGCGCTCGGCGAGCGCGTCGACGACGGCGCGCATGCGTCCGGCGAGGCGGCCGCGCGCGGCGTCGGGGTCGTCGCCGTCGAGGAGCAGCGCGGCCACCGTCGGGAGGCCGCCACCGACGGGCGCCGCGGCGAAGAGCGCGCGCCAGGGGACACGCGGCGCCTCGGCGAGGGCGGCCGCGCGCGCGAGCTCCTCGCGCAGCGCCTCGGTCGTCGACGGCGTGAGGGCGCGCGCCGCGTCGCGCTCGGGCGGCGTCGGGCAGGCGACCGGCCCCGGGGTCCAGGCGCCGAGCGCGCGGAAGAGCGCCGCGACGCGCGCCTCGTCGGGGGTGTCGTCGGGGATCGCCGCGCAGGCGTCGGCGACGAGCACCGCCCAGGCGAGCGACGACGGCATGCAGGCGGCCGCGCCGACGAGCGCGCGGCGCGCGGCCCACACCCGCACCGCCCGCAGCGCGACGAGGTGCGCGGGCTGGAGGCGCGCCCGCAGCGCCGCGAGATCGGCGCAGGCGATGCGGGCGCCCTCGTCGGCGACGAGGACGTCGATGGGGAGGGCGTCGATCACCACGCGCAGCACGCGCGAGAAGGCGCCGTCGACGACGCGCGCGCGCAGACCGCGCCGGGCCAGCGCCTCGGCCAGCGCCTCGAGCGCGCCCGCCTCCCAGACGAGATCGACGTCGCTGCCGGCGAGCGCGACCCCGAGCGCCTCCGAGCCGATGGGCGTGAGCGCGCCGCCGCCCGCCTCGCGCGCCGCCTCGTCGACGAGGGCGCAGGCCCGCGCCACCGCCGCCGCGCGCTCGTCGCCGGCGAGGAGCCCGGTCTCGGCGAGCGCCGCGGCGAGCCCTACCCCGCCGCCGAGCGGCACCGTCGCGCGCGCGTGCATCCGGCCCGCGTGGCGCGCGAACAGCGTCACCTCTCCGACGGGGAAGGGCGCGATCGACGGCGCGCCCGCCCGCTCCAGCGCCGTCGCCTCGTCGCGCCGACAGGCCGCGACCGTCAGGTGGTGCGTGACGGCACGCGCGCGCGGCAGCGGAACGGCGGCCTCGACGGCGCGCTGCAACGCCGCCAGCGCGTCTCCGTCGGCGCGCGGGGCCAGCCACACCGTCACGCGATCGCCCCGGTGCGCGAAGCGGCCTAAGCCGTCGAGCCGCAGCGTGAAGGGCGCGACGTCGGCGAGCGCGATCGCCAGCGCCCGCTCGGCGGCGGCGAGCTGCGCCGGCGGGATCAACGGATAGACCAGATTGACGTGCGGCGGCCAGCGCCCGAAGGCCGGATCGAGGCGCGCGCGGATGGCGTCGATCACCGGCCAGGCCGCGCGCGGGGGCACGATGGCGCAGGCGCCGTCGTGGCTGGGGGTGAAGCGCGGCGCCACCGTCGCCGTCAGCGTCACCACCACCGCGGAGTGATCGGAGAGCGGCGCGCCCGTCGGAGCGACCACGCGCGCGCTGGTCACCGTCGCGCCGCGCGCCAGCACCCGATCGATGCGCTGCCGCCGCCCCGTCCTCGAGATCGCCCGCGCGATCGGGTTCTCGACGGGATCGAAGGTCACGCCGCCCTCGTCGCCCTGCACCGCCGGCCAGGCGTCGACGAAGCCGCGCGCGGCGAGCGCCGCGATCACGCCGGGCCCCTCCTCGTTGAAGTCGCCCGCGAACACCACCGGCCCCGGCGCCGCGTCGACGAGCGGCAGCAGCGACGCGAGCTGTTCGCGCCGCACCGCCGCGCGATCGCCGCGATGATCGCTCGCCAGGTGCACCGCCACGATCGTCTCCCCCGACGGCAGCCGCGCCAGCAGCGCCCGCCTCCGCCCCGACACGCGCGGGGCCGCCACCTCGGTCGCGCCGTGCGGCGCCAGCAGCAAGAGCCCACCGATGATCTCGACCGCGTCGGCGCCGACGAGCGCCCAGCGCGCCGTCACCTCCGCGCGCGCCGCCAGCGCCACCACCAGCGACGGCTCCACCTCCTCGAGCGCCACCACGTCGGCGTCGAGCGCGAGGATGGCGTCGACGAGCGCCGCCGCGCGCTCCTCCTGCGACGGCGCGTGGCGATCGTCGCGCGCGCCCTCGCCGAGCACGTTCCAGGTCGCGACGCGGAGGCCGCGCGCGGGCGCGGTCCCCGTCGACGACGGCGCGCCTGCCGCCGCGATCACCGCGTCGGGATCGCTCGCCAGGAGATCGACGCGCGCCGCGCGATCCCAGATCGTCAGCGCCCCGACGCGCAGCGCGCGCACCCGGTGCGTCGGGATGCCCTTGCCGAGGAAGATCGGCAGGCGCGCCTCGAGCAGCGCCCCGTCGCGCCCCTCGTGCACGACGACCACCGCGCTCGCGTCGAGGCGCGCGTCCCAGCGGAGCTGGGCGAGGACGACCTCACACGGGCGCAGGCTCACCCGCGCGAGCTTACCGCGTCACTGCGCGACGCACTCTGCGATGGTCGGCAGATCGCAGCGCGAGAAGGACGACCCGAGGCCTGCCGTGTAGTCGACGCGCGTACGCTGGCCGGCGGCGACCCGCACGACGGTGCAGGTGGTGTTGCAGATCTTGTACTCGTCGGGTTCGAGCGCCTGCTCGAAGAAACCGTCGCCGCGGGAGCGCACCGTGATCGTGGTGCCGCCCCTCGTCGGGCGCACGCCGAAGGTCGTCGTGTACGGCTTGTCGGCAGATCCCGTGTCGTCCTCGACGATCGCCACGTTGTAGATCCCCTGCGAGATCGTGACGGCACCGTCGGGGTTCGCGATTCCGCTGCACGCCGCGAGCGAAAGTGGGATCCACATGAGGAGCGCGAACGAAGCAAATCGATGAACGCGCATGACTCGATCCTCCTTGCACACACACACACGCGCGCGCGATGCGGAAGCGATGTCACATCTGCTGCGGCTCGCACGCGACAGGTGTACCGCCCGGGATGTCGCAGCGCGACCAGCGGGCGAACGCGTCGAAATCGGCGCGGGTGCGCGCTCCCGCCTTCACGTCGACGACGGTGCAGACGAGCGACCGGCAGAGCCGATAGGAGCCCGCGTCGAGCGAGACCTCGAAGAAGCCGTCGGTGCCGCTCTTCAGCGTCGTGGTCAACGAGTCCGATCGCCGCGTCACCGTCAGCTCCGTTTGCCACGGTTGCGGTGACGGCGACGACCCGACGTCGTCGGATCGGCGACAGAGCCGCCGCAGGCGAGCGCCGAAAGGAGTGGAGCACAAGCGAGGAAGTGAAGGAGTTTCATGCCGCGCCCTGGGAGCAGTCGTCGTGCCAACGTGAGCCCGCGCCCGCCGCTGCGCGCGACGCGGGGACAGCGACACCGGCGTCAGGGTCGTCACGATCCTGACGGATCGCGCGGGCGCAGCGCGAGCGCGAGCTGGTAGAGCTGCCGCCGCGGCTTGCCGGTCGCGAGCGCGAGCGCGGCGGCGATCTCCTTCGGCCCCTCGCCGGCGGCGAGCCGCTTGCGGATCTCGGCCTCGACGTCGATGGCCTCCTCCGCCTCGCCCTCGCGCGCGCCCTCGACGACGAGCGTGACCTCGCCGCGCGGCGGCGTCTCGGCGTAGCGCGCGGCCAGCTCGTCGAGCGTCCCGCGCACCACCTCCTCGTACATTTTTGTCAACTCACGCGCCAGCGCCGCCCGTCGAGAACCGCCCAGCGCCGCCGCCAGATCGGCCAGCGTCGCCGCCGCCCGCCCCGGCGCCTCGTAGACGATCAGCGTCGCCGGCAGCGCCCGCAGCCGCCCGAACGCCTCGCGCCGCGCCCCCTCGGTGCGCGGCGGGAAGCCCGCGAAGTAGAACGCGTCCGTCGGCAGCCCGCTCGCCACCAGCGCCATCACCGCCGCCGACGGCCCCGGGATCACCTCGACGCGGGCGCCCGCCGCGATCGCCCGCGCCACCACCCGCTCGCCCGGGTCGCTCACGCCCGGCGTCCCCGCCTCGCTCACCAGCGCCACCGTCTCGCCGCCGAGGACGCGCGCGACCAGATCCTCGGCGCGCGACGCCTCGTTGCCCTCGAAGCAGCTGACGATCTTCTTCCCCGAAATCCCGTGCCGCTCGAGGAGCACCTGCGCCGCGCGCGTGTCCTCGGCGGCGACGAGATCGGCCTCGCGCAACACCCGCAGCGCGCGCAGCGTGACGTCCTCGAGGTTCCCGATCGGCGTCGCGACGACGTAGAGGATCCCAGTGCTAGACAAGAATCAGTCTTCGAGGCCCATCGCGACCTGCACCGCGTCGCCGAGCTCGGCCTGGAGGTAGGCCTTCAGCTTTGTCGTCAAGCGTTTTTCCAGCTGGCGCGCGCGCTCGCGCGAGATGCCGTACGCCTCGCCGATCTCTTGCAGCGTCTTCGGCTGATCGTTGAGCAGGCGCTCGCGGAAGATGGTCTGCTCGCGCCCCTTCAGCGTCTTCTCGAACTCGGCCAGCTTGTTGCGCAGGATCGAGCGGAACTCCTCGCCCTCGGCCATCACGTCGGGCCGCGTGTCCCCCGACGACTCGAGCATGTCGAGGTGCGAGCGCCCGCCGTCCTCGTCGCGAGCGAGCGGCGCGTCGAGCGACATCTCGCCCTGCCCGAGCCGCTTCTCCATCTCGATGACCTCGCGCTCGGGCACGTCGAGCGCCTCCGCCAGCGCCTTCGAGCTGGCGTCGAAGCCCATCGCCTCGAGCTTCTCCTTCTCCTTGCGCAGGTTGAAGAAGAGCTTCCGCTGCGCCTGCGTCGTCCCGATCTTCACGAGACGCCAGTTGTTCAAGATGAACTTCAGCATGTACGCGCGGATCCACCACGCCGCGTACGACGACAGCTTCACCCCGCGGTAGGGGTCGTACTTCTTGACCGCCTGCACGAGGCCGACGTTCCCCTCCTGGATGAGGTCGAGGAGGTTGCGGTGCGCGCGCCGATACTCGTGCGCGATCTTCACCACCAGGCGGAGGTTCGCCGTGATCAGCTTCCGCGCCGCCGCGACGTCACCCGTCTTGGCGTACTCGACGGCGAGCTCGTGCTCCTCCTCGCGCGAGAGGAGGTTGTAGCGACGGATCTCGTCGATGTACTGCTGGAGCGCGTCGAGGCGCGCGAGGCCGCGCTCGCGCGGCCGGGTCAGCGCCGCCTTCGGGGCGCCGTCGTCCCCGTCGGCGTCGAGGACGTCGTCCCCGTCGCCCAGGTCGACGTCGGGCACCGCCGCGACGACGTCCTCGTCCCCGAGCTCGGCGGGATCGGGGTCTGCGCCGTCCTCCCCGTCTGCGTCGCGATCGACGAGCTCCCCCTCGACGGCCTCGCCCGCGCCGTCGGCGGACGCGGTGTCCGTCGTCGCCGCCTTCTTGCTCCGGGTCTTGCCCCGCTTGGGCGTGGTCATGAGGGGCCAAGTATAGTCATCCCCGGAAAGCTACGGTAGAGTCGCCGTCGTGCCGACAGTCCTCCACCATGCGATCGACGTCGCGGCGACGACGGACGCCTGCTGGAGATCGTTCGCCGATCTGACGACCTGGAGCCGCTGGTTCCCGCGCCTCACGCACGCGGTCGTCGTCGGCACCGAGGCCGATCCCTGGCGCGTCGGCGGGCGCTTCGAGCTGGTCTTCGACTTCGGCCCCGTCACCGTCCCGGTCCGCTGCGAGATCGCCGAGCTCGTCCGCGGCGAGAAGGTCCGCTGGATCGGCAAGGGCTTCGGCATCACCGGCGATCACAGCCACACCTTCTCGACCCACCACCCCGGCCTCACGCGCGTCACCTCGCACGAGGAGCTCTCCGGCGCGGGCACGCTCCTCCTCACGCGCTCGATCAAGGAGCGCGTGGACCGCGAGGTGCATGAGTCGATGGCGCGTCTGAAGGCGCACATCGAGGGCGCGGGCGCGGCCCGGCTCTCGGGGTGACGCAGAGGATCGACGAACCGACCCGCATGGGCAGACAGCCCGGCCTCAAGTGGAAGTCTCTCGGGATGAAGGGCCCGCGCCGCCTCGGCGGTGGCGTGGCGCCGCATCACGCCCCTGCGCTCGCGCCCGACGGGGAGCGCGTCCTGTTCGCCGCCGGCGACGGCGCGGACGCCGCGTGGGTGCTCGCCGATCGCCGCGGGCGCGTGGCGCGCGTCCTGCCCGGGCCGGCCCTCGGCGGCGCGGCCATCGCCGTCGACGGCGCGCTGGCCTTCACGCGCGCACTGCGGCCGGCGTCCGAGATCTGGTACACGCCGTCCGAGGCGCTGCCGCCGGTGCGGCTCCTCGGCGGCGACGGCGCGCGCTACGGCGAGCCGGCCTTCTCGCCCGACGGGCGCACGCTCGCCTGCGCGGTGGCCAGCGACGGCGCGGGGGTGCGGCTGCTGCTCGTCGACGTGGAGAGCGGCGCGCGCCGCGAGCTGCCGCGCGGCGACGACGGCGGCGGCACGCGCGAGGATGGGCGGCCGGCCTTCTCTCCCGACGGGGCGACGCTCTTCTTCACCGGCCGCATCGGCGGCGAGGTGGCCATCTGGGCCCAGCGCAGCGACGGGAGCGCGCCGCCCGCGCGGCTCTGCGCCGGGCGCGCCGCGGCGCCGGTGACGCCGGGCCTGCTCCTCGTCGAGCGGCCGGTGGCCGGCGACGCCGACGGCGCCGCGCGCCTCTTCGCCGTCGAGCTGGAGGGCGGCGAGGCGGGGCGCGAGCGCGAGCTCAGCGACGAGGATGCGCGCGAGCCGACGGTGGCCTGGCTGGTGGGGCGACCGCGCCTCGCCTGGGTCACGCGTATCGACGGACGGCGCGAGCTCGTCGCCGCGCGCCTCCGTGGCGTCACTGTCGCAGCCAACGACAGCGACGAGGATGACCAGGAGCTCGACGACGACGCCGAGGACGACGACGATCGCCTCGCCGCCACCGGTGGACACCCATGAACAGCGCAGCGGCGCGACCCCGCGCGACCGAAGCGGTTCGTTCTAGCAGAGCGTGTGCGCGCGGGGGCGCGCGACGCGGAGCGAGACTCCCATGAAGATTGCCGCGATCGATGTCGGGACCAACTCGCTCCACCTCCTCGTCGCGCGCGTCGGCGCCGACGGCGTCGTCGAGCCGCTCGAGCGCGGCAAGGAGATGGTCCGCCTCGGCGACAGCGCCTTCAAGGGCGCCATCAGCCCCGAGGCCTTCTCGCGCTCCGTCGAGACCTTGCGCCGCTTCCGCGAGCTCGCCGACCGCAGCGGCGTCGACGCCCTCGTCGCCGTCGCCACCTCGGCAGTGCGCGAGGCCGACAACGGCGGCGACTTCGTGCGCATCGTGCGCGACGAGACCGGCGTCGAGCTCAACGTCATCGGCGGCGACGAGGAGGCGCGGCTCATCTACCTCGGGGCGCGCTCGGCGCTGAACCTCGGCGGGAAGAAGGCCCTCATCGTCGACATCGGCGGTGGCTCCGTCGAGCTCGTCGTCGGCGACTCGCGCGATCGCTACTTCACCAGCTCGCAGAAGCTCGGCGTCCTGCGCCTCCTCGAGCGCTGGAAGCCATCCGATCCGCCCACCTCCGACGAGCGCGCCCGCCTCGCCGCCGAGCTCCACCGCGCGCTCGAGCCGCCGCTCGCCGAGGCCCGCCGCGTCGGCTTCGACCTCATCGCGATGTCCTCGGGCACCGCGCGCCAGGTCGCCGATCTGATCCCGCTCCCCGCCGACCGCCTCGGGGAGAAGCCGCGCCGCGTGCTCTTCCGCGACGTCTACGCGCTCGAGGATCGCCTGTCGCAGATGAGCTCGGCGGACCGCATGAAGGTCCCCAACCTCGACGCGCGCCGGGTCGACTCGATCGTGCCGGGCGTCATCCTGGTCCGGTCGCTTCTCGAGGTCGCGCACGCCGACGACTACGTGCTGTGCGACGCCGCGCTCCGCGAGGGGCTCGCCTACGACTTCGTCGCGCGCCACCGCCCCGACGTCCAGATCATCGACGAGATCCCCGACCTGCGACGGCGCTCGGTCGTCCAGCTCGCCCGTCGGTGTCAGGTGAACCAGGCCCACTCCGAGCACGTCGCGCGCCTGGCGCTCGATCTCTTCCGCGGCACGCGCCAGCTCCACAACCTCTCCAACAGCGACGGGGAGCTCCTCGAGTTCGCGGCGCTCCTGCACGACATCGGCTTTCACATCGCGCCGTCGAAGCACCACAAGCACACCGCCTACCTCATCCAGAACACCGAGATGAAGGGCTTCTCCTCCGACGAGGTGACGCTCCTCGCGCAGGTCGCCCGCTACCACCGCAAGGCGACGCCCAAGGACGCGCACGACCCCTTCGGCAAGCTGCCCGCGTCGCTGCAGAACCGAATTCGCCTCCTCGCCGCGCTGCTTCGGGTTGCCGATGGCCTGGATCGCGGGTATGTGCAGCGCGTGCGCGCGGCGCGGTGCCGCGTCACCGACAAGACCGTCGAGATCATCGTCCAATCCGAAGGCGACCCCGAGATCGAGCTGTGGGGCGCGCGTCGCAAGGGCGATCTCTTCGAGGAGATCTTCGGCCGCAAGCTGAAGCTCTCCGTCGAAACCAGCGCCTCCTCGTAGACACGACACAACAGCTCGTCGCTCGGTGCGTGCGGCCCCCGCGGGGCTGCCCTATACTCATGATGTGGACCTCTTTGACGACCGTCCGTCCCCAGGCCACGACGACGCCACCGATCCCTCCCACCCCTCGCAAAAAGAAGGGTTCATGAAACGATACGGGAAGCCGCTCCTCGTCCTGGCTGCCCTCTGCGTAGCCCTGGTCCTCACCATCACCCGTCACCGCAGCCCCACCGGCTCGGCGGGTATCGGCCTCGGCGCGGGGGAGACCTCGCGGGCCGCGCAATCCGACGACAAGAAGCCCTACGACCTCGCGGCGCTCCGCATCTTCAAGTCGACGCTCATGCGCGTGAACGACGCCTACGTCGATCCGCGCCGCGTCGACCCGAAGCAGATGCTGCTCTCGGCGCTCGATCAGGTGCAGAAGTCGGTGGCCGAGGTCCTCGTCGAGGCGCCCAAGCCCGGCGACGCCGCCAACGCCAACCGCGTGCTCGTGCGCGTCGACACCGCGCAGCAGGCCTTCGACATCTCGGGCGTCGACTCGCCGTGGGCGCTGTCGTTCAAGATGACCGAGATCTTCAAGTTCATCGCCGCCAACCTCCCGCCGGGGACCGACAAGGACACGGTCCGCTCGATCGAGTACGCGGCGACGAACGGCATGCTCTCGACGCTGGACCCGCACTCGCTGCTCCTCGAGCCGGCGATGTACAACGAGATGAAGATGTCGACGCGCGGCAGCTTCGGCGGCCTCGGCATCGTCATCGGGATCCGGAAGGGGCAGCTCACCGTCATCCGCCCGATGCCCGACACGCCCGCCGACAAGGCCGGCATCAAGGCGGGCGATCGCATCGTCCGCATCGACAAGCTCTCGACGGTGAACATGATGCTGCAGGACGCGGTCTCGCGCCTCCGCGGCGAGCCCGACACCAAGGTCGAGGTGTGGGTCGAGAAGGCGTCGGAGAAGAACGCCGTGCCGAAGCGGGTGATCCTCACCCGCGCGGTCATCCAGGTGAAGACCGTCGAGGCGCACCTCCTCAAGAACAACGTCGGCTACATCAAGCTGTTCAACTCGTTCGGCGGCAACACCGTCGACGAGATGCGCCGCGCGCTCGACGACCTCAAGGCCAAGGGGATGAAGTCGCTGGTGCTCGACCTCCGGTCGAACCCGGGCGGCCTCCTCGATCAGGCGATCAAGGTGACCGACGAGTTCGTCGACCAGGGCACCATCGTGACGACGGTCGGCTACGCCAACAAGCAGCGCGACGAGAAGCGCGCCAGCCCCGGGAACCAGCCGCACATCCCGATGGCCGTCCTCGTCAACCACGGGTCGGCCTCGGCCTCGGAGATCGTCGCGGGCGCGCTCAAAAACCTCGACCGGGCGGTCATCATCGGCACGCGCACCTTCGGCAAGGGGTCGGTGCAGGTCCTCTACGACAACGAGGACGGGTCGGCGCTCAAGCTGACGATCGCGCAGTACCTGACGCCGGGTGACGTGTCGATCCAGTCGGTGGGCATCACGCCCGACGTCATGCTGGAGAAGGTCGCCGTCGACAAGGACAAGGGCATCTGGCTCTTCCGCGACTACAAGGGCCCGTCGGAGGCCGAGCTCGACGCGCACCTCGAGTCGCAGAACGCGCGCTCCGGGGACAAGCCGTTCGAGACGCTGAAGTACCTCGCCGCCGACGCGCCGAAGAAGCTGCAGAAGGCGCTCCTGCGCGACGACGACAAGAAGGACGACGAGCCGCAGGGCGCGCAGGACGACGACGCCGAGGACGACGAGCTCTCGCAGGAGGAGAAGTTCACCGAGGACTACGAGATCCAGTTCGCCCGCGATCTCGTCGCGCAGGCCAAGGGCTGGAAGCGCCGCGAGGTGCTGGCGTCGTCGAAGGGCTACTTCGAGAAGCGCAGCGCCGAGGAGCAGGGGCGCGTCGCGCTCAAGATGAAGGAGCTCGGGATCGACTGGGCGCCCGTCGGTGGCAACCAGGCGCCGCAGCTCACCGCGACCCTCACCACCGATCGCCCCAGCAACGAGGTCGCCGCGGGCGAGACCATCACCTTCAAGATGGCGGTCACCAACAAGGGGCCGGGCGTCGCCGGGCAGGTGCGCGCGACGCTGAAGGGGGACGACTTCCTCTTCGACGGGCGCGAGTTCGCCTTCGGGCGCATCAAGCCGGGCGAGACGCGGACCTTCAGCGTGCCGGTGAAGGTCGGCAAGGACGCGCTCTCGCGCACCGATCCGCTGCGCGTCGAGATCACCGAGGAGCACGGCGCGAAGGCGCAGATCGAGGGCGGCGAGCTGGTGGTGAAGCTGCGCGGCCTTTCGCGGCCGACGTTCGCCTACTCGTACCAGCTGATCGACGACGTGAAGGGCAACGGCGACGGGCTCGTGCAGCGCGGCGAGTCGGTGCGGATGCACGTCACGGTGAAGAACATCGGCAGCGGCAAGTCGAACGAGACGCTGGCCCAGCTGCGCAACCTCAGCGACGAGGGGCTCGACATCGTGAAGGGCCGCTTCAACGTCGACAACCTGGCGCCGGGCGAGTCGAAGAGCGTCGATTTTACGTTTGACGTGAATCGCGACTACAAGCCCGAGACCTTCAAGGTCGAGCTCTCGGTCTACGACGCGATCCTCCACGAGTACGTCACCGACAAGCTGACGTTCCCGATCGCCGCGGCGGTGCAGGCGGAGACGGCCGAGGGCGGACTCGAGGTGACCGGCGACAACGTGGCGATCGTCGGCAGCCCGATGAAGGACGCGCCGGTGGTGGCGACGACGAAGCGTGGGGCGACGTTCAAGCTGACCGGCAAGACCGACGGCTTCTGGCGCGTCGAGCTCGAGCCGGGGCGGCCGGCGTTCATCGCGCAGAGCGCGGCGCGCACCTCGTCGACGCCGCCGGCGCCGACGGCGCCCGTGTCGTTCACCCCGGAGTGGCAGGTGTCGCCGCCGCGGGTCGAGCTGCAGCCGGTGGCGGGGCTCGTCGACGGGCCGTCGGTGAAGCTGGTGGGCGCCGCCAAGGACGACCGCCGCGTGGCCGACGTCTACGTGTTCGTGTCGAACCGGCAGTCGAAGATCGATCGCAAGAAGGTCTTCTACCAGTCGAACCGCAAGGGCACGACGCAGAACATGCTCGGCTTCGCGGCGGACATCCCGCTCTGGCCTGGGCAAAATCTCGTCACCGTCGTCGCGCGCGAGAACAACCAGGTCCAGGCGGCCCAGACCGTGATCATCGAACGGTCGGGCCCGGCTATCGCACAGACCGCCTCGAAGAAGTAATCTCCTCCCCGTGACGCTTCGCGCCTCCTCGACCGTGCAGCTTCGGCTGCGCGGAGTCACCCCCATGCACGCGCTCGTGGCGGCGTTCTCGACGGCGCCGCTCGCCTTCGTGGGGTGGCAGGTGGCGCGCGGGCTGCCCGTCGCGAAGGTGTCGCTGCTCCTCGTCGGCGCGGTCGTCGCCGCGGCGCTGCCCTGGCTGTCGTGGGCGGCGGCGCGCGCGTCCTATCGCGCCAAGGTCGACGACGTCGCGGTCCACGTCCGCGGCGAGGCGATGCCGTGGCGCACCATCACCGCCGTCACCGTCGAGAAGACGGCGCGGCGAACGCTGCTCAGGCTGACGCGCGGCGAGACGTCGGAGATCGTGCTGGTGCTCTCCGACGCGTTCGCCGGACGGCTGGAGCCGCGCGACGCGCTGGCGGCGCACCTCGCCGAGCGCGGCTGGCTGCTCGAGGGCGACCACATCCGACGGCGCGGCGCGGAGGCAGACGGCGCCGACGGCTGAACGCGGGCGGGGGGGAGAGGTGGGGTTGATGACGACGGCTCCGGGACAGAGCGAGTGGAGGCGCAACGAGCGGCTGCTGGTGATCGCCATCGCGGCGATGGTGGTCAGCTTTGCCGTCGCTGAAGGCGCCGGGCTCAGCGTCGAGGCGAGCATCCACGACCGCGCCGAGGATCTCTACGCCAACGCCGCGCCCAGCATCGCGACGCTGTCGACGCTGCGCTTCGATCTGCAGATCCTCGATCAGCAGCTCCGCGAGCACGCCACCACCAGCACCATCATCGCCGTCGACCGTCGGGTGGAGCGCGAGTTCGCGCGCTACGACGCGCTCCCCACGTTCGAGGGCGAGCCTGCGGTGAAGGCCTCGCTGCGCGCCGCGCTCGATCGGCTGCATGGCGAGCTCGATGCGTGGCGACCGAACGGCCCCGACGCGACGACGACGACGACGGAGATCTCGCACACCATCACTACCGCGCGCGAGGCGACGAAGGCGGCGATCGAGCTCAACTCGCACGCCGTCGGCGAGATCGCCAAGCAGATCGAGCGCATCCGCGCGAAGGCGCGCACCGTGACGATCGTGATGTTCGCCGTGTCGGCGGCGCTCACGGCGGTGACGGCGCTCCTCCTCGCGCGCATGTTCCGGCGCGCGCGGGTGGCGAGCGAGCGGCTGACGTCGATCGAGGCCGCGCGCGCCGACGAGCTCGAGCGCTTCGCGGGGCGCGTGGCGCACGACATCTTGAGCCCGCTCTCGTCGACGACGCTGGCGATGGGGATGGCGCTCGCGTCGGCGCCCGCCGGGTCGTCGCTGCGCGGCGCGCTCGAGCGCGGGCAGCGCGGCCTGTCGCAGGCGCGGTCGATCGTCTCGGACCTCTACGAGTTCGCGCGCTCGGGAGCCAAGCCGCACGTCAGCGCGACCAGCCTGCCGGAGGTCGTGCAGTCGGTCGTCGCCATCGTCACCGACGACGCGGCGGCGACGGGCGTCGCGCTGGAGATCGGGACGGTCCCCGACGTCGAGATCGCCTGCTCGCCGGGCGTCTTGACGAGCATCCTCGGGAACCTCCTCCGGAACGCGGTGAAGTACACCGCCGGGTCGCCGCGCCGCGAGGTGTCGCTGGAGGTCGGCGTTCGCGCCGATCACGTGCGCTTCGACGTGCACGACACCGGGCCGGGGATTCCGCCCGAGGCGACGACGCTGGTGTTCGAGCCGTTCGTGCGGCTGCCGTCGCAGGTCGCGCCGGGGCTGGGGCTCGGGCTGGCGACGGTGAAGAAGCTGACCGAGGCGCACCACGGCGCGGTGGGCGTCACCTCGACGGTGGGCGAGGGCAGCACCTTCTGGGTCGAGCTGCCCTGCGTGGCCGCGCCGCAGAAATCTGTCTAGCGAGATTTCCGCAGGACGCTGCCGCGCATCCCGAAGGCGAAGAGCGTCGCGCCGCCGCCGGCCATGGCGGTGAGGTGCGTCGGCGGAGGGGTGGCGTGGAACGACGTCCCGTCCCAGCGGAGCAGCACGTCACGCGACATCTGCGACGGGTCCATCTCGCCGGGCTTGAGGTCGAGGAGCGCCGCGACGGTAGTGGCCTCCTCGGCGGTGAGCCCCTTCTGCGAGTAGCCCCAGGCCCAGAGCTCGTTCGGGCCGGCGACGAAGAAGCCGGTGCCGAAGCCGCCTTCGGCGGGCATCGCCACGCGGCGCCAGGCGGCGCCGTCGAAGTGGACGAGCGCGCCCTTGTCGTCGCTGACCCAGACGTCGCGCGGGCCGCTGCCGCCGAGGCCGCGGAGGCGCTTGCCGTGCGCGGGAGCGCGACCGGCCTCCAGTCGACGCCACCCGCGGGCGAGTGCCAGAGCACGGCGTCGAAGACCCACAGCGCGCCGCCCGCGCCCCAGACCTGCTCGCAGGAGACCGAGGCGTGCTCGGCGTGCGCGAGGTCGATGTGGCGCGTGGAGGTGCCGTCGTAGGCGAAGAGCCCGTCGCTGCTGCAGAGCCAGTAGTCGTTCTTGGCGCGGGCGAAGCCGCCGAAGACGGGCAGCGGCGCGCGCTCGTCGCCGTCGCTGGCGGGTCGGGGCACGTCGACGCGGGTGACCGCGCGGCCGTTCCAGCGATGGAGGTGGGTGCCGACGAACCAGACGTCGTCGGGCGCGCTGGCGAAGATGTGGCGGAGCTGCTGCTTGGGATCGCCGAGCGCGACCCAGCGCCAGGTGCCGCCGGTGCGGTGCGCAAGGGCGCCCTCGTGGCCGGCGGCCCAGGCTTCGCCGTCGGGCCAGGCCCAGGCGGCGTACCAGGTGTCGTTCGTCGACGGCGTGGCGCGCGTGGCGGCGCGCCCGTCGGAGCGGAGGAGGCCGGCGCCCGAGGCCAGCCACACCGTCGTCGTGCCGCTCGACGACGGCGCGCCCCAGATGGCGCTCACGTCGCGACCGCCGGCGTGCGCGACGCGCGACCAGCGCGCGCCGTCCCAATGCAGGAGCCGCCCGCCGCCGGCCCAGACGTCGGTCGGCGACGCGCCCCACAGCGCGGTGACCGGTCGCTTGCTGCCGACGTCGACGGCGCTCCAGCGTGCGCCGTCCCAGCGGAAGACGCCGCGGAACCCGGCGATCCAGACGTCGTTGGCGGCGGCGGCCCAGCCGGCGGCGAAGGCGGCGCGGAGGTTCTTCGGGACCAGCGCGGCGACCAGGCTGTCGTCGCCCACCGGAGACGGCGCCTTGCGCAGGACGTCGGTGGCGGCGTCGGTCCATTTCTGTCCATCAAAATGGAGCACGGTGCTCTCGGCGCCGAGCAGCCAGGCGTCGTCGGCGGTGCGGGGGACGAAGCGCATCAGCAGCGCCTTCGCGGGCGTCGCCACCGTGGTCCAGGCGCGCCCGTCGCAGCGGCGCACCAGGCCGCGCGCCCCCGCGACCCAGACGTCGTCGTGCGCGCGGCACCAGACCGCGCCGAGGCGATCGCCGCGACCGACGGCGGCGACGCGGCGCCAGGCCTTGCCGTCGAAGTGGGCGAGCTCGCCGCCGAGGCCGACGATCCAGACGTCGTCGCGACCGCAGCCGTGCACGTCGAGCCAGGCGGCGACGGGGCGGCCGCCGTCGATGGTGATGGGGCTCCAGCGCGCGCCATCCCAATAGGTGACGTGCTCGCCGATGGCCCACACGTCGTCGGCGCCCGAGCCCCACAGCGCGGAGATGCGGCCGCCGTCGGGCAGCGGCGACTCCCAGCACCAGCCGTCGGTGCAGCGGCCGCCCTCGCTGGCGCCGATCACCTGGCCGTCGGCGTTGGCGTCGGCGGGGTCCTTGTCGTCGTCGGAGTCGAAGAGGTCGAGGCGCTCGGCGGTGCGCTTGGGGTCGTCGGGCGGCGCGACGGGCGCGGGCGGCGCCTTCGCTGGCGACGGCGACGGCGGCGGCGGCGACGATGGTGACGGCGACGGCGCGGCGGACTGCGGCGGCTTGTGGACGACGACGATGACGCCGACCAGCACCCCGAGGAGCCCGAGCCAGAAGACGAGCTGGCGCATGGCGCAGTCTACGCGGGCGCCGCGCGCTTCTTCGGAGGCGCTACGGCTCGGGGGCGAACGGCCCGAGGCGACGATCGGTGCGCAAGAGGAACGAGTACCAGGGCGAGCTCAACCCGGGGATCTGCGCGCTCACGTAGCGGTACCCCTTGCGACGCCAGTCCTCGGCCTCGGGCGGCGACGGGCGGTAGGGCTCGGGGGCGATGCGGTAGTAGTTGGAGGTGATGATCGTCGGGCGGCGCGACAGCTGGTACTCGAGCGGCGCGTACTTCTGGTGGCCGGGGCGCGCCGAGACGGGCGCGACCTTGTGCGCGATGTACTCGTCAGAGAGGCCGAAGCAGTCGAGCGAGCGCATGCCGCTGTAGTAGACCTGCGCCCCCGCGCCACCGACGGCGGCGTAGTCGTCGGGCTGGGCGTACTGCCCGAACCACTTGCCGATGGCGGCGCGGTCGGCGGTGTACCAGCGGAGGAAGCCGGGGGTGTCGATGCCGCGATCGGCGCCGATCTTGAGCGACGCGCGGTCGACGCGGACCGCGTGCCAGGCGTGGCCGCCGAGCGCGAGCGCGACGACAGCGACGGCGATGACCGGCTTCGGCGCGACCGCGCCGCCGAGCGCACGGCGCAGCGCGAGCGCGGTGACGAGCGCGGTCAGCGGGATGACCGGCATCACGAAGCGGAAGAGGCCCATGAAGTCGCCCCCGACGGAGGCGACGTAGATCGCGAACACCGTCGTGAGGTACAGCCAGAGGCTGAGGAGCATCCGCAGCCCACGCGCCCGCCCCGCGCCGCGCACCAGCGCCGCGACGACGACGAGCGGCACCACCCAGAGGTGGAACTGCTCGACGACGCGCGTGAGGTAGTAGCCGCCCTGCGCCCAGGCGGCCTTCCCGGCGGAGGCCTTGATGTAGAAGGTGTTGGGGACCCACCAGCCGTAGTACCAGCGACGCCACAGGAGGTGCGGCGCGACGAGGAACGTGAAGATCGCGATGGCGCGCCAGGCGTCGCGCGTCGGCAGGAGGCGCCGCTCGACGACGAGGCCGCGCACGACGCGCGCGAGCTGCACCAGCGCGAAGAAGAGCAGCCCCTCGGGGCGGGTGAGCGCGGCGAGGCCGAAGGCGACGGCGGCGCCGCGGCCGACGCGGCCGTCGAGCTCCTCGCGCACGAACAGCGTCACGCCGACGGTGATGCAGAGCGCGAAGAGCTGCGTCTCGAGGCCGCCCGAGGACCAGCAGGCGAAGCCGGGGACGCCCGCCAGGATCAGCGCCGGGAGCGCGTCCCACGCCGACCAGTCGGCCTCGTCTCCGTCGGTGGCGCGCAGCCGCCGCGAGGCCAGCGCGCAGGTCACCATGGTGCCGATCGCGCAGGCGGTGCCGAGGACGCGCGAGGTGATCTCCTGGGCGAGGCCGAGCTTGTAGAGGCCCGCGAGGATCACCGTCCAGAGGAAGTTGGTGTAGCCCTCGACGCGCTCGCCGAGGTTGAAGACCAGCTGGCCGTGCTCGGCGAGGTTGCGCGCGTAGACGAACGAGATGAAGGCGTCGTCGGTGACGAAGTTCCAGACGAGCGAATGGGCGACGAGCGCCGCCGCGGCGGCGGCGAGGAGCCCGAAGGTGAGGAGGCGTGTCGACGAGGCGCGCGACATCCGGCCCGCGTCTATAGCACGACGCTGGGTCAATTGACCTGGTGGTCGCGCTCGGACAAGATGCCTCGCTGCCGATGCCCTCACCGACGAGCGAACCGCCCGCGCGCGACCGACGCGCCGCCATCGCCGCGCGTGGAGCGCTGGCCGGCCTCGCCGGGGGCGTGGCGGCGGGCGCCGTCGACTTCGTGCTCGCGGCGGGGCGCGCCTCGGCGTTCCTCCCGACGGGGCGCGGCGCGCTCCTGGCGTTCCTCGTCGCGCTCTACGGAGCGGCGGGCGCGGCGCTCGGCCTCGCCGTCGCCGTCGTCGGGCGCGCGCTCTACGCCGGCACCGATCTCGGCCGCTGGGCTGAGCGGGGATTTGCCGTCGACGCGCCGCCACCGGGCCCGCGACCGCCGTCGGAGGGCGCGCCGCTCGGAGCGCTCATCGTCGCCGCCGCCACGATGGCCGCGGTCCAGGGCGCGGCGGTGCGGGCGATCACCCTCGACGCGCTCGCGCGCTTCCGCCACCCCGGGCTGATCGCCGCGCTCGTCGGCGCCGAGGCCGCCGGGCTGGCCGTCGCCTGCGCCGTCGGCGCGCTCGCCCTGGCGGCGATCGTCGGCCGCCTCGCGCCCGTCGGTCCGCGCGTCTCTCTCGAGCGCCCGTCGGCGCCCGCCCACCTCGCCGCCGCGCTGGTCCTCGCGCTCCTCGGCGCCGCCGGCGCCGTCGCTGCGATCCTCCAGCCTGCGCTCGTCGCGCCGCGCGTGCTCCCGGCGACCAAGGCCCTGCGCGCCGCCATCGCCGCGCCGATCGCGTCGCTGGTCGCGCTCGGCCTCGCCGTCGCCGTCGCCCGCGCGCTCCGCCCCCGCGCCGGCGCCCGCGCCCGCCGCCCGTCGACGACGCTCGCCGCCGCCGCGCTCGCCCTCGCGCTCCCCGCCGCGCTCGCCGCCGCGCTCTTCTGGCCGACGGTGCGCCAGCTCGACCTGCGCCCCTTCGTCGCCCTCGCCCTCGCCCTCGTCGTCGCCGCCGTCGCCGCCCTCCGCGCCGGCGCCGCCCGCTTCCGCCTCGACGCGCGTCCGATCGCGCTCCGCGCCGCAGTCGCCGTCGCCCTCGTCGCGCTGCCGCTCGCGGCGTCGATCTCCATCGGCCGCGCCGATCGCGTCCGCAAGGCCGCCAGCGCCTTCACCGGAGCCACCGCCCCCGTCGTCCGCGTCATCCAGCGCGCCTTCGACCTCGATCGCGACGGCGCCTCCAGCGTCCTCGGCGGCGGCGACTGCGACGACCTCGATCGCGACGTCCACCCCGGCGCCTTCGACTGGCCCGACGACGGCATCGACCAGGACTGCAACGGCCACGAGGCCACCGTCACCCCGCCCGCGCCGCGCCGCTACGCCGCCGTCCCCGACGCCGTCCCGCAGCGCCCGAACGTCCTGCTCCTCACCCTCGACGCCCTGCGCGCCGATCACGTCGGCGCCTGGGGCTACGCCCGCCCGACGACGCCGCGCCTCGACGCCCTCGCGCGCGAGTCGACGCGCTTCGCCCACGCCTGGGCCCACGCCCCGTCGACGCGCTACTCGGTGCCGGCCATCCTCACCGGCCGCTACCCGTCGAACATCGTCACCACGCTGCAGAACTGGCCGCCGCGCGTGATGCCCGAGAACCGCCTCCTCGCCGAGATCCTCCACGACCTCGGCTACTCGACGGGGGCGCTGCTCTCGTACCACTACTTCAACCGCGGCTGGGGCCTCGATCAGGGCTTCGACGACTACGACTTCAGCCTGCAGACGCTGCACTCGGTGGGCGGCGATCCGGCGAAGACCTCGGGCTCCTCGGCCAAGCCGCTCGCCGACAAGGCCGTCGCCTGGATCGAGGCCCACGCGCCCAAATCTCCGACGGACAAGCCCTTCTTCCTGTGGGCGCACTTCTACGACACGCACTTCATGTTCGAGCGCCACCCGGAGCTGCCCGAGTCGAATTTCGGCTCGACAGAAATCGACCTCTACGACGGCGAGATCCGCTGGACCGATCACCACGTCGGGCGCGTCCTCGACGCCGTGCGCGCCGCCGGCCTGTGGGACTCGACGATCATCATCGTCACCAGCGACCACGGCGAGGGTTTCGGCGAGCACGGCCTCCCGCCGTCGCAGCGCCACGGCTATCACCTCTACCGCAACGAGACCGACGTGCCGCTCCTCGTGCGCGTGCCCGGCCTCCCGGGTCGCGTCGTCGACGCGCCGGCCGGCCACGTCGACATCCTGCCGACGCTGCTCAACGCGCTGCGCGTCCCCGCCGAGAAGGAGCCGCAGCTCCTCGGGCAGAGCCTCTTCGGCCTGATGACCGGCGCCAGCGACCTGCCGCCGCCCGTCGCCGGCGACCTCGGACGTGTTGTCTATCAAGAAGTCACCTACGAAGGCCCGACGGTGCGCCGCGCCGTCGCCGCCAGCGGCTGGCACTACATCGCCAACGTCGTCCCCGACGACACCCGCGAGCTCTACGACCTCGGCGGCGACCCCACCGAGGAGCGCGATCGCGCCGGCACCGGCGACGCCGCCGAGCGGACGCTGCGCGCGGCCCTCGGCGAGTGGACCGACGCCGCCGCCCTGCCGCCCAACTTCCGCGAGAAGGTCTCCGGCAACCTCGGCCGCTCGTCGCTCAACCCGAAGGAGGTCCTCGGCGACGACATCGGCGGCTGGTTCACCGTCGAGGGCGTCGACGTCGAGACGCCGCGAGCGCGCGCCGGTGACGTCGTCAAGCTGGCCATCCACCTCCGCGGCGGCACCCGCCCGCCCGACGGCTGGCGGATGTTCACGCACGTCATCGGCGCCGACGGCCGCCGCATCAACGCCGACCACGAGCCGCTCCTCAACATCTACCCGATCACCCGCCTCGGTGCCGGCACCTGGCTGCGCGACCCCGTCGAGATCGCGCTCCCGCCCGGCTGGCCCGCCGGCCCCACGCGCATCGAGATCGGCGCCTGGCGCGGCGGCGATCGCGCGCCCGTGCGCGGCCCGCACGCCACCCCCGACAGGTCCGTCCGCGTCGCCACCATCGAGATCACCCCGTGAGCGCGAATACCCCGTTCGCCAAGGCCCTCCGCACGATCGCGCTCGCGCTGGCCACCGCCGCCGTCGCGCTGCTCGCCTACACCGTCGGTCGGCGCGTCGCCTTCCCCTACGACCTCGAGTGGATGGAGGGCGGCATGCTGACGCACAGCCTGCGCCTCCTCGAGGGCAAGCCCATCTACGCGCCGCCGTCGGTGGACTTCGTCCCTTATTTGTATACTCCTTTTTATCCGGCCCTCGTCGCCGCGCTGGCCAAGGTCGTCGGCCTCGGCTACCTCCTCGGCCGCGCGGTCAGCGTCGTCTCCTTCGTCGCGGCGCTGGTCCTCGGCTACGTCTTCGCGCGCCGCGAGGGCGGCTCGCGCGCGACGGCGTTCATCGCCATGGCGCTGCCCGCGGCGGCCTTCGTCCCGACGGGCGCCTGGGTCGACCTCGCGCGCCCCGACTCGCTCTTCCTCGGCCTCACCGCCACCGGCCTCCTCCTCGGCTGGTGGAAGCGCCGCTCGCACGCCGGCGTCGCCGTCGCCGCCGCGCTCCTCGTCGCCGCCTTCTTCACCAAGCAGACCGCCTCGCCCTTCATGATCGCGCTCGGACTGGCGCTCCTCATCGCCTCGCCGCGCCGCGCGCTCACCTACGGCGCGACGCTGGCGCTCCTCGGCCTGCCGCTCCTCTGGATCTGCGACCGCGCCAGCGACGGCTGGTTCTGGACCTACATCTCGAAGCTGCACCGCCAGCACGACTTCTACTGGGGGCGCGCCCTCCTCGGCTCGCCGGTGCGCCTCCTGCTCCTGATCGGCCCGGCGGCGCTGCTCGTTCCGTGGGCGCTCGCCCGTCGCCGCTCGCCGGGGCTCGTCTACGCGACGCTGATCGCGCTCGCCGGCGCGGCCGCCGCCTGCGTCGGCTTCGGCACCCAGTGGGCCTTCACCAACGCCTTCCTCCCCGGCATCTATTTTCCGTCTATCGCGATTGGCATCGCCGCCGGCCGCCTCGCCACCGCCGACCCCGGCCCGCGCCGCCCCGGCGAGCTGGCCCGCGACGGCGCGCCGCCGAAGAAGCGCCCCGCCGCCGTCTACCTGATCCTCATCGCCACGCTCTTCATGGCGCCGGGCGGCCTCCTCCCGCGCGCGGCGCGCTTCCTCCCGCACGACTGGGCCATCTGGCGCGACGCCCCGACGGGCTACGACCCGCGCCCCTTCATCCCGACGGCGGAGGATCGCCGCCGCGGCGACGCCCTCCTCGCCAAGCTGCGCGCGACGCCCGGCGAGGTCCTGATCCCCTTCCACCCCTTCTACGGCTTCCTCGCCGGCAAGCGGACCTGGCTGCACCGCATGGGCGTCCTCGACGTCACGCGCGCCGGGATGGGGCCGCCGAAGGGGCTCGTCGAGGCGATCGCCGAGCGCCGCTTCGCGATGGTGATGATGGATTATAAGATTGACGGAAATTGGTTCCAGTGGCCCGGCCTCGAGGGCGCCTACCGCCGCGCCGAGACCGTCGACGGGCCGCGCTGCGTGTCGGGCGCCGACACCGCCCCGCGCTACGTGCTCCTGCCGCGGATCCCCACCCCGCCACCGCCGGCGCCGACCGCCCCCGCGCCCGTGCTAGAGAGGGAGCCGTGAGGCAGAAGCGCAACCCCCTCCTGGCGATCCTGTTCGCCATCGCCGTCGCCGCGCTGGCGGTGACCGAGGCGTCGGTGGCGCTCGTCCGCCAGCTGCGCGGCCCGGTCCCCGACGAGGACTGGCGCGCCGCCGCCGACCTCATCCGCTCGGCCTTCCAGCCCGGCGACCTCATCGTCTTCGCCCCCGCCTGGGTCGATCCCGTCGGGCGCCAGTTCTTCGGCGACCTCATCCCCGTCGAGATGGCCGCCCGCGCCGACGACGATCGCTACGCCCGCATCTGGGAGGTCTCGATCCGCGGCGCCCGCGCGCCCGAGGTCGCCGGCTGGACGCTCGCCGCCTCCGACGAGCGCGGCCGCGTGCGCCTGCGCCGCTACGATCGCCCGGCGTCGTCGCCGGCGGCCACCGTCCTCTACGACGTCACCAGCCAGTTCCCGTCGCTGCGCGTGACCACCGCCACCCCCGACGGCGCCGACGAGCAGCCCTGCCCCGAGTCGCCCACGCCGGGCGGCCCCGCCGTCGCCGCGCGCGCCTGCGCCGGCAACGTGCTCGTGCAGCCGCGCGTCCTCGAGATCGACTACCAGCCGCGCCGCGGGATCCTCGCGCCCGCCGTCGCCGGACGCACGCTGCGCCTTGAGGCGCGCGACGTCCCGCTCGGCGGCGAGCTCGTCGGCTACCTGGGCCTGCACGACTTCAACATGCGCAAATACGCCGACGGCCCCGTCGACTTCGCCCTCTTCATCGACGGCAAGGAGCGGGCCCGCTTCACTTACCGTCAATCGGAAAACTGGCGCAAATTCTCGATTGACACGAAAGCGGACGCGGGCCCCGGCCACGCGCTCCGCTTCGAGATCTCGTCGCCGCAGCCCGACCGCCGCGCCTTCGGCTTCCACGCGGAGGTGCGCAAGTGAAGCGGACGGACCGGCTGATCGCGATCGTGCTCTTCGTCGGGACGCTGGCCGCCGTCGCGCTCGCCGCGCGCTCGCAGGGCAACGTCCGCGACGAGGGCACCTACTTCCAGGCGGGCGAGTCCTACGCCAACTGGTACGTCGACGCGGGCAAGAACATCGCCAAGCTCCGCCCGCGCGACAGCTTCTCGTCGGCGGGCGTGCGCCGCTACTTCGAGACCAACAACGAGCACCCGGCGCTGATGAAGTCGCTGTTCGGGCTCTCGCACCGGCTCTTCCACAAGACGCTCGGCTGGCTCTCGCCCGAGGAGGCCTTCCGCCTCCCGACGCACATCCTCTTCGCGCTGCTGGCGGTGTGCCTCTACGGCTGGGGGGTCCGCCTCTTCGAGTCGCGCGCCGCGGGGGTCGTCGCCGCCCTCCTCACCGTCGCCGCGCCGCGCCTCTTCTTCGACGCGCAGCTCGCCTGCTTCGACGCGCCCATCGCGGCGATGTGGGTCTTTGTTGTCTACGGATATCACCGCGCGCTCACCGACCCCAAGTGGGGCTGGCGCACCGGCGTCCTCTTCGGCCTGGCGCTGGCCACCAAGCACAACGCCTTCTTCCTCCCCTTCATCCTCGTCGCCCACTACCTGTGGGCGCACCGGCGCACGCTGCGCGACTTCAAGATGCCGCCCATCCCGTCGGTGTTCCTGTGGATGGCCGTCGTCGGCCCGCTGGTCTACCTCGCCTGCTGGCCCTGGCTGTGGTTCGACACCGTCGCGCGCTTCCGCGCGTACGTCGCGTTCCACGTCAATCATGTCTACTACAATATGGAGTACCTGGGGACGAACTACTCGAAGCCGCCGTTCCCCATCACCTTCCCCTACGTGATGACGCTCTTGACGGTGCCGGTGACGACGCTGGTGCTGTTCCTCGGCGGCGTGGTGGTGACCTTCCGCCGCGCGATGGTCGACGACCGCGCCCGCGCCGCCTTCAAGACGCAGGGCCCCACCGACAGCGCGCCCCGCCCCACGATGACGCGCCCGCTCTTCGGGATGTCGACCAACCCGGGCGCGCTCCTCCTCCTCAACGCCATCTTCCCGATGGCCATCATCACGCTGACCAAGGCGCCCATTTTCGGCGCCACCAAGCACTGGCACGCCTCCATCCCCTTCATGGCGCTCTTCGCCGGCGCCGCGGTGGCGGCGATGATCGACGGCATGCTCGACGAGCGCTCCTCGAAGCGCGCGCTCGTCGGCGGGCTCCTCACCTTCGCCGTCGCGCTCCCCGCCGTCGTCGAGACGGCGCGCTCGCACCCCTACGGCCTCACCCACTACAACCTCCTCGCCGGCGGGCCGGCCGGCGGCGCCGACCTCGGGATGAACCGCCAGTTCTGGGGCTACGCGACGCGCGGCCTCCTGCCGTGGCTGAACGCGCACGCGCCGCCGGGCGCGCCGATCTACTGGCACGACACCGGCTGGATCCAGCAGGCCTCCAACGTCCGCGAGAAGCGCCAGCGCGCCGATCTGCGCGACACCGGCCTCGAGGAGCCGGGGGTGCGCGCCAGCAACCTGGCGATGGTCATTCACGAAAAGCACTTCAACAAATACGAATATTGGATTTGGGACTTTTACGGCACGACCAAGCCCGAGACCGTCCTCACCGTCGAGGGCGTGCCGGTCGTGACGCTGTATCGCCGCCCGAATACTCCCCTCAAATGATCTCGCGACTGAACTCCACCACGCGCCTCGCGCTCGCCGTCTACCTCTGCGTGCTCGCCGTCTATCTGGCGGCCGCGGGCGCACGCCTGCGCGGCCCCTCGTCGGACATCCACTTCTCGTACCTCGCCAAGATGTGGCTCGAGAAGCGCCTCGACCTCGGCCACAACCCGCCCAACTCGAACGACTGGGCCGAGGTCGAATATCTGACGCTGAAGGACGGGCGCACCATCGCCGGCTGCTTCCTCCGCTCGCAGCCGGCGCGCTTCCGGACGCTCGAGGGCAAGGTGGAGGTCGTCCAGAACGACGAGATTCAGTCGCGCTTCAAGAAGTACTACGTCTCGTTCCCGCCCTTCCCGGCGGTGCTCTTCCTGCCGTTCGTGGCGCTGTTCGGCCTCGGCTTCAACGACGTGCTCTTCACGGCGCTCCTCGCGCCGCTCGGGCCGATGATGCTGTTCCAGCTGCTGCGGCGATTCGCCTCCAGCGGCCGCAGCGCGCGCACCGTCAGCGACGACCTGTGGCTGACGGCGATGTTCGCGTTTGGGACGGTCTATTTCTATTCGTCGGTTTTGGGACAGGTCTGGTACACCGCGCACATCGTCGCGACGGCGCTCTGTTGCGGCTTCCTCCACGCCGCGCTCGACGCGCGCCGCCCGTTCATCGCCGGCCTCCTCCTCGGCGCGCTGGTCCTCACGCGGCCGCAGATGGGCTTCTTCGGCGTCTTCTACCTGTACGAGCTGTGGCGCGTCTCCGACGGCAATCGCAAGCAGCTCCTCCTCGGCCTGGTGCGCATCGGCGTCCCGGTCGCGCTCTTCGGCGTCGTCGGCGCCTGGTTCAACTGGGCGCGCTTCCACTCGCTCAGCGAGTTCGGCCACTTCTACCTGAACGTCCGCTGGACCGATCGCATCCAGCGATATGGCCTGTTCAACTACGCCTTCCTCGCGCGCAACCTCGCCGCCGCCTTCACGCTGACCCCGAAGCTCCTCGGCAAGGCGCCCTACATCCAGATCCCCTGGCACGGCCTCTCGATGCTGATCACCACGCCGGCGCTCGCTTATCTCCTCTGGCCGCGCGACAAGCCCGCGCTGTCGCGCGCGCTCTGGGCGACGGCGGCGCCGATCGCGCTCATGAGCTTCCTCTACCAGAACGACGGCTGGGTGCAGTTCGGCTTCCGCTTCAGCATCGACTATCTCGTGCTGCTCTTCCTCCTGCTCGCCGTCGGGAACCGCCCCATCACGCGCACCTGGAAGGCGCTCATCGTCGTCGGCATCGTGGTCAACGCCTTCGGCGCCGTCACCTTCGGTCGCATGTGGCAGTACTACTGGGACGGCTTTTTCCCGATTGGCCTTTCCGAGCTTTAGCCCCGCTAACGCCCCCTCAGGCATTTCCTGTAAAATCGGGTCAAAGACCCGATGCTGTCCAAACGCGTCACGCTCGTCGCGTCGGATCGCGCGCTGGAGCGCAAGCTCCTCCAGGGCGCGATGGCGGCGGGCTGCGCGGTGCAGTCGCTCGCCACGCCCGACGAGCTCCCGGCGCGCCTCGACTGCGATCTGGTCCTCTACGCCCTCGGCCCGGGCGGCGCGCGCGAGCCGGCGCTGCAGTCGCTCCTGGCGCGGCTCCCCGACGAGACGCGCCTCATCCCCATCCTCCCCGCCGCCGACCTCGAGGCCTCCGTCGCGCTCCTCGGCAACGCGCACGTCCCGGCGGTCCTCGCCGAGCCCGACCTCGACGTGCACCTCGTCGCCTCGGCGCTGTCGCGCGCCTTCTACGGCGACCTCTTCGGCCTCGAGAAGCTGATGCCGTGGGGCGTGCGCATCTACTCGATCCTCGTCGGCGACTATCAGGAGAAGCAGCTCGCCATCGCCACCATCGGCGACTTCGCCGCGGCGCTCGGCGTGCGGCGCAAGTACCGCGAGCAGATCGACCAGTGCCTCGACGAGATGCTGATGAACGCGCTCTACGACGCGCCGGTCGACGACGCGGGGCGCCCCCTCTTCGCCGACGTCGGCGTGCGCGAGCGCGCGGCGATGACCCCGCCGGAGAAGGCGGTGGTGCAGTACGCATGCGACGGCAACCGGTTCGCCATCGCGGTGCGCGATCGCTTCGGCTCGCTCGGCAAGCGGACCGTCATCCAGTACCTCGACAAGTGCCTCCACGCCGACGGCAACGACCAGATCGATCGCAAGGCGAGCGGCGCGGGGTTGGGCCTCTACCTCATCGCCAACGCCGCCACCGACGTCGGGTTCCACGTCTTCGCCGGGACGGCGACGGAGGTCGTTTGCACCTTCGACCTCCGCGCCCCGCGCGCGCAGCTGCGCACGCTCGCGTTCTTCGAGGAGCGGGTGGTCGCCTCGCGCCGCTCCTCCGACGCGGGCGGGGCCATCGAGCGGCGCCAGCCGCGCGGCCGGCGGCGCGACGATCTGTTGCCGCCGTCGCGACGGCAGCCCGCCTGGGCGCCCGCCGCCGCCGTCGCCGCGGTGGTGGTGCTCGCCGCGGCCGCCGCGCTGGTGGCGGTGCCCGGGCTGCGCAAGCCCGCGCCGGCGACGGTGCTCCTGTCGAGCGAGCCGGCCGGCGCGGCGCTCTTCGTCGACGGGCGACCGCGCGGCCTCTCGCCGGTGCGCCTCGACGGGCTGGAGGCGGGGCGCAGCTACGCGGTGCGCGCGTCGCTCGTCGGGCACAAGGACGCCGAGCAGCTGGTGACGCCGCCGCCGGGCGAGAGCGCGATCCGCCTCACGCCGACGCCGCTCCCCGCGCTGATCGTCGTCGAGAGCGATCCCGTGGGAGCCCGCGTCCTCGTCGACGGCAGCGACAGCGGCAAGGTCACCCCGGCGACGCTCGAGCTGCCGACCGGGCGCCGCGCCCGCCTCACCATCGAGCGCGCCGGCCGCCAATCGACCGAGCTCGACGTGAGCAGCCCGTCGCCGGGCGAGCGCCGCGTCTACGTCGCGCGCCTCCCGCTCGCGCGCGACGTCGCCACGCTGCGCCTGCGCGTGACCCCGCCCGACGCCACGGTCACCGTCGACGGCCTGGCGCTAGTGCCGGCGACCGCGACGCGCGAGACCAACGTCCGCCCCGAGGCGCCGCACCGCATCCGCGCGAGCGCGCCCGGCTACGTCGACGTCACGCGCGAGCTCACGCTGACGCCCGGCGAGGAGCGCGCGCTCGACCTCGCGCTCGTCGAGGGCGGCACGCTCAACGTCCGCGCGCCCGAGGCGGCGCAGGTCGTCGTCGACGGGCGGACACTCGGCTCCTCAGTGCGCACAGTCGTCCTCACTCCCGGCCGCCACCGCGTGCGCCTCGCCTCCGCCGACGGTGACGCAGCGCGCGAGGTCGCGATCGAGGTCGGAAAGTCGACCACGATCGACCTCGGGGAGTAGCACCCGCTCTAGTCTTTCCGACGGGAAACGTGGTATGCGGGCTGTTGAACCATGATCGACCACGACGATCACGACGATGAGCCCTCGTCGGACTATCGACGCCCCGCCACGCAAGACGTCGGCCTGAAGACCGGAATCCTCTACACCGACCACGACTCGGGCACGCTGCGCGCCAAGCGCTACCGCGTCGCCGTCGTGTCGGGCCCCGACGCCGGCCTCGCCGCCGAGCTCGAGAGCGGCACCTTCCTCGTCGGGACACACCAGAACACGGATTTGCGTCTAACAGATAAGGGCGTCTCGCGGTACCACCTCGAGCTGCAGCTCCGCAACGACGGCCTCAAGGTCACCGACCTCGACTCGACGAACGGCACCTTCCAGGGCTCGGGCGCGACGGCGACGCGCATCGGCTCGGTGGTGCTCGCCGGCCCGGCGCGCCTGCGCCTCGGCTCGACGACGGAGATCGACCTCGCGCCCGCCGACGTCCCGGTCAGCTTCGACGCCTACGAGGGCGAGCGCTTCGGGCAGGCCATCGGCGCCTCGCGCGCGATGAAGGAGCTCTTCGGCCTCCTCCAGCGCGTCGCCGCGACGGAGGCGACGGTGCTCCTCGAGGGCGAGACCGGCACCGGCAAGGAGCTCCTCGCCGAGGCCATCCACCTCCACTCGGTGCGCGCCGGCGGCCCCTTCATCGTCGTCGACTGCGGCGCGCTCCCGCGCGACCTCATCGGCTCGGAGCTCTTCGGCCACGCGCGCGGCGCCTTCACCGGCGCGCTCGCCGCCAAGCGCGGCCTCATCGAGGAGGCCGACGGCGGCACGCTGTTCCTCGACGAGATCGGCGAGCTCCCGCTCGAGCTCCAGCCGCAGCTCCTCCGCGCGCTCGAGAAGCGCGAGGTGCGCCCCATCGGCGAGGTGCGCGCCAAGAAGGTCAGCCTGCGCGTCGTCGCCGCCACCAACCGCAACCTCGCCGAGCAGGTCCGCGCCGGCACCTTCCGCGAGGACCTCTATTTCCGCCTCGCCGTCGTGCGCGCGCAGGTCCCGCCGCTCCGCAAGCACAAGGAGGACATCCCGCTCCTCGTGCGGAACTTCCTCAAGTACCTGAAGCCCGACTCGGCGACGGACTTCGAGCTCTCGCCCGACATCCTGGCGCAGCTCATGGCGCACGACTGGCCCGGCAACGTCCGCGAGCTGCGCAACGTCGTCGAGCGCGGCCTCTCGCTCGAGGGCGGCGCGATGCCCTTCGAGCTCGGCGCCGGCGGCGCGGGCATCGGCGAGGCCACCGGCGACGCGGGCGCCTACGCGGGCGGCGCGATGGGCAAGGAGGTCCTCAACCGCCCCTTCAAGGAGGCGAAGGGGCTGCTCGTCGAGAGCTTCGAGCGCGAGTACCTCACGCACCTCCTCGCGCGCCACCACGGCAACATCTCGCGCGCGGCGCTGGAGGCGGGGATCGACCGCAACTACATCCACCGACTCGTGAAGAAGTACAACATCCCCGTCGACAGAGGCTGACCCACCGCCGATCGTCTTCCCGCAGGCCCTCCGCCCGATGTAAAATCTCGCGACAGGAGGATCTCGATGGGCATCTTCGACCGCGCGCCCAAGAAGGAAAAGCAGCCGGCGGCCCCGGCCAATTCCTCGGATGGCGACTTCAACGACTCCCCGGTCGAGACGGTGTCGCTGAGCGGTGGCAACACCGCCCGCGCCGGGGGCGCATCCACGCAGCCGGCCGCCGCGCCCGCCGCGCCTCCCCCGCCCGTCGAGGAGGAGCGTCCGGCCTACGGCATCGAGAACGCCATCCAGCTGATGCGCGCGCTCCCCGTCGACCAGAACGTCGAGCTCGTCGTGCAGGTCATCAAGACGACGCTCGAGTCGCTGCGGGTGAAGGTCAGCGACATCATCGAGGACGCCGCGCGCAAGCAGCAGAACATCGAGTCGCGCATCTCGTCGCTGAAGACGGCCATCGCCGAGTTCGAGAAGGAGATCGCGCAGCGCAAGGAGGAGATCGCGCGGCTCGAGACCGACCACTCGGAGACCACCGCCGTGAAGGCGCGCCTCGAGCTCGCCGAGAAGGCGCAGAAGAGCGCGGGCGCCCCCGCCGCTGCCGCCGCGTCGAAGGCTCGCTAACCGATGGCCGCTGCCGCCGAGCAGGATCCGAAGGGCGCCGCGCCTGCCGGGGCGAAGAAGGGGGGCGAGGCGCAGGGCGAGCGGCGTCGCGGCGGCGAGGCGATGCTGCGCCACAAGATCCTCATCATCTCGAGCGATCCGGGGATGCGGCGCAGCCTCAAGCGGCTGATGACCGCGACCGGCGCGGTGACCGAGTTCGTCAACGACCTCAAGAAGCTGCCCGACGAGGCGCCCAGCCTCATCTGCGTCGACCTGCGCGCCAAAGAGGCGCCCAAGCTGACCGAGCTCGAGAAGGTCTTCCCCGAGAAGCGGCTCATCTGCATCGTCGGCACGCAGGACTTCGGGCAGATCGTCGCCTGCCTCAAGCTCCCGCGCTGCGGCAGCGTCATCACCTACGACGACAAGTTCGAGCCCGAGGACTTCATCATCACGGTGACGAAGCTCCTGCACGGGCAGATTTTTGGTTTACAGAAATACTTCCCGTGGGGCGTGACGCTCTACAACATGGAGATCGGCTCGTACGAGGAGAAGGTCAAAGCCCTCGACGTGCTGATGGCCTACGCCGAGCTCGCCGGCGCGCGCGGGCCGGTGCGCGATCGCATCGCCCTCGTCGCCGAGGAGCTGATCATCAACGCCCTCTACCACGCGCCCGTCGACGAGAACGGCAAGCCGCTCTATCGGGAGAAGGCGCGCAAGGAGCTCGCGCAGCTGGAGTTCCCGCGCAAGGTGAAGGTCGCCTGCGCCTCGAACGGGCAGCACTTCGCCGTCGCCGTGCGCGATCAGTACGGGTCGCTCGACAAGGAGACGGCGGTCAAATTCCTCTCCAAGGGTGAGAAGGAGACGCTCGAGCCGGAGAACCGCGCCTCGGGCGCCGGCCTCGGCCTCGTGACGGCGCTGAAGAGCACCAACAAGCTGGTCTTCAACCTCGCGCCCGGCGTCGGGGCCGAGGTGATCGCGCTGTTCGACATGGACCTCATGCGCGAGGGGCGCAACGGGGTCCGCTCGGTGCACCTCTTTACGGATAGACGGAAACCGCCCGCCCCGCCGCCGCCCGAGCCGGCCAAGGTGTCGATGGCGCCGCTCGTCGCCGGCGCGTTGGCGGTGGTGCTGATCATCTTCGGCATCGTCGGCGTCGTGCGGAAGCTGAACGAGACGCCGGCCGCGTCGGTGAAGGCCGAGGTCCGCGTCGACGACGGGCAGACACAAGAGGTTCCCGTCCGCATGGGGAGCCGCGACGTGCGGCTGAAGGTCGAGCGCAAGGGCTCGAACGTCGTCATCACCAGCGAGTGACCGGAGTTCCGTTCGGGGCATATCGGCTCCTGCGGCGGCTGGCGCGCGGCGGGATGGCCGAGGTCTTCCTCGCGGTGAAGACGGGGCCCGACGGGTTCGAGCGCCGCGTCGCGGTGAAGCGGATCCTGCCGCACCTGTCGGAGAGCCAGGAGTTCCGCACCATGTTCCTCGACGAGGCGCGGCTGGCGGCGCGGCTGTCGCACCCGCACGTCGTGCAGGTCTTCGACTTCGGCAAGGTCGACGACTACTCGTTCATCGCCATGGAGTACGTCGACGGGGTGGACCTCGGGCGGTTGGTGGAGCCGCCGCCGGGAGCGCCGGCGAGCGCGGTGAAGCCGGTGCCGTTCGCCATCGCGGCGCGCATCTTCGCCGACGCGGCGGGCGGTCTCGAGCACGCGCACTCCGTCGGGCTGGTGCACCGCGACGTGACGCCGCAGAACGTGCTCGTCTCGTACGACGGCGTCGTGAAGATCGTCGACTTCGGGATCGCGAAGGCGGCGTGGAAGGCGGGGCACACGCGCCCCGGGGTGGTGAAGGGGAAGTTCGCCTACCTGTCGCCGGAGCAGGTCGAGGGGCGCGTGCTCGACGGGCGGAGCGACGTCTTCTCGCTGGGGATCTGCCTGTGGGAGACGCTGACGGGCGCGGCGCTGATCCGGCGCGACGACGCGCGCGCGGCGATGCGGCAGATCAAGGACGGCGACGGGGCGGACTTCGCGGCGGCGGCGCGGCGGCGGCGGCCCGATCTGCCCGAGGCGCTGGCGGGCATCCTGGCGCGCGCGCTGGCGGTCGACGTCGAGGAGCGGTACGAGTCGGCGGGCGCGCTGCAGGCGGACCTCGAGCGGTACCTGAAGGGGACGGCCGAGCTGGCGACGGCGCGCGAGGTGGGCGCGTTCGTGAGCGCGGTGGCGCCGCGGCTGCCCGTCGACGAGGAGCCGGCGGAGGACGGCACGGCGCGGGTGGCGAAGGTGCCGGAGGATCCGACGCCGCAGCCGGTGCGCGCGGTGGCCAACGAGAGCCCGTCGGACGAGACCGAGCTCTCGGGGCCGCCCTCGACGGTCGCGCCGCGGCCGGCGCCGCCGCCACCGTCGCCGCCAGCGTCGGTGCACGACGCGCCGACGCGCAACGCTGCGCTGCCCGACGGAGACGACGCGACGCAGGTGGCGATCGCGGTGCCCGGCGACGCCGCGGTGCTCGCGCAGCAGCGCGCCCGCGAGACGCAGGTGACCCTCGAGACGGCCGCGACGAAGGAGCCGCGGCCGGCACGGAGCCGACCGCCGTCGGTGCCGCGGCGCCCGGACGACCGCGGGCCGCCCGGCTCGGTCACCGACCCGGTGCCGCTCGACGAGCTGCTGGGCGACGACGACGACGACGATGACGAGGCCAGTGCCTCGTCGGAGACGACGCTCTCGCTGACCGAGCAGCAGGCGCGCGCGCGGGAGAACACCGACGCGCACACGCTCATCCACCCGCGCGTCGCGCCCGCGTCGACGCCGCCGACGCCGACCCCACCGCCGCTCGCGACGCCGCCCACCCCCGGCGCCGCGGCGATCGGCGACGACACCAGCGCGTCGACGCGCGTCCACCTCCCGCTCGATCGCGGCGGCGACGACGAGCCGTCGATCACCCCGCGCACGCCCACGCCGCCGACGCCGCCGTCGACGCGCGCGCCGCAGGCCGACGCCGAGGACGCGCCGACGCGCGAGCACCACCGCCTGGCGGCGCCCGCGCCACAGCGCACCGGGCTCCTGCCGCGCACGCCGCTCAGCGAGCGCACCGCGATCATCGCGCTCCTCGCCGTCACGCTGGTGCTCGTCGTCGTCGCCACCGTCGGCCTCCTCCGCCGCGCCCGCACGCACACCATCGAGGACGTCGATCCGGTCGCGCCAGCCGCGCGCGCGCCGATCGCGCCGGCGACGACGACGACCACGACGGCGCCAGCGACCACGACGGCGTCAGCGCCCGCTCCGCCCCCGCCCGCCGAGCCGCCCGCCCCCGCCGAGGCGCGCGTCGACGTCCTCTCGCGCCCCGAGGGGGCCAGCGTCGTCGTCGACGGCGAGCCGCTCGCCACCACGCCCGCGCGCGGCCTCGCGCTCGCTCCTGGCCGCCACGTCGTCTCCGTCGAGCTCACCGGCCACCGCCCGCGCCGCATGAGCGTCGTCGTCGCCGCCGGCGAGCGCCGCACGCTCGACGTCGAGCTCGCCCCCGTCACCCACCGCACGCGCCGCCGCCACCGCTAGCGCGCTACATTCCGACAGCCATGACGCTCTCCACCGGCTCCCTCTCCGTCGAGCGCGACCCCAGCGCCGAGATCGCCACCATCACGCTGCGCAACGAGACCAAGCGCAACGCGCTCGAGCCCGGGATGCTCGACGCGCTCTGCGACGCGCTCGCCCGCCTCCCCGACGAGGGCGTGCGCGCGGTCGTCCTCACCGGCGCCGGCGACCGCGCCTTCTCCGCCGGCTACGACATCGGCGCCCTCGAGCGCGCCGCCGCCGACCCGCCCGCCGACGACGCGCACAACCCGCTCGCCCCCGCGCTCGCCGCCATCGCGCGCGGCCCGCTCCCCGTCGTCGCCGCGCTGAACGGCCTGGCGATCGGCGGCGGCTGCGAGCTCGCCGCCACCTGCGACCTGCGCGTCGCCCACCCCGGCGTCACCCTGGCGATGCCGCCGGTCCGCCTCGGCATCGCCTACGCGCCCGAGGGGCTCGCCCGCTTCGTCGCGCTGATCGGGATGGCGCGCACGCGCGAGCTCTTCCTCACCGCGCACCCCGTCCCCGCCGAGCGCGCGCTCGCCTGGGGCCTCGTCGATCGCGTGGTGCCCCCGGGCGACGTGCTCTCGACGGCGCGCACGCTCGCGACCGAGATCGCCCGCGGCGCTCCGCTGGCGGTCCGCGGCACGCGCCGCCTCCTCGAGGAGCTGCTGCCGCGCCTCACCGACGAGGCCGAGAGAGAGATCGACGCGCTCCGCCGCGCCGCCTGGACCAGCGCCGACGCCGCCGAGGCGCGCGCCGCCTTCCGCGAGAAGCGCCCGCCGAAGTTCACCGGGAGGTGATTCGCAGCGACGGTGCAGCTGCGTCGCGCTTCCTTTTACACGGAGGACGAAGGACGGAGCCCGGACGGAGTTTTTTGAAGGACAGAAAATGCTCCGTCCGACCTTCGCGGCTCCCCTCTCCGTGTTGAAGGAAGCGACTCGTCGACCGCCGCGGCCGCTACGCTCGCGCGTGCGCCGCGAGCCGCTCGCCGGCGACGTCGGCCTCGAGGTAGGCCCGCCGCGCCGCCGCGTCCTCGGGGAAGCGCGCCAGCGCGTGCATCAGCTTGACCGTCGCCGCCTCGAGTCCGAGGTCGCCGCCCCCGACGGCGCCCGCCTCCGCCAGCGCGACGCCGTTTTCGTATAGCGAGAAATCCACCGCGCCGGTGCGCGCCTGCGTCACCACCAGCACCGTCACCCCCGCGGCGACGAGCCGCTTGACCATCGGCGCCAGCGGCCGCGCCCGCACCGGCACGTTGCCGACGCCGAACGCGGCCAGCACGAGGCCATGCACCGCCGGCGCGCCGCCCCGCTCGCCGAGGCCGACCATGCGCGCCAGCCCCTCTGGCTCGAGCCCCGGCGTCACCCACGCCACCGCCACGCGCGGATCGAACCGCGGGTCGATGGTGAAGGCCCGCGCCGGCCGCCGCACGTGCGCGCCGATCTCGACGTCGAGGCCCAGCCGCGCCAGCGGCGCGCACCCCGGCGACGCGAACGCCGCGTAGGCCCAGGCGTCGCCCTTGGTCGCGCGGTTCCCGCGCAACAGCCGCCCGTCGAAGCAGATGCCCACCTCGGGGATGTCGCGCGTCGCCAGATCGACCGCGTCGACGAGGTTCCGCCGCGCATCCGTGCGGATCTCGGCCAGCGGCCGCTGCGAGCCCGTCAGCACCACCGGCCGATCGAGCCCCTCGAGCGCGAAGCTCAGCGCCGAGGCCGTGTAGGCCATCGTGTCGGTCCCGTGCACCACCACGATGCCGTCGTGGTTGGCGCGCGCGGTCGCGATCTCCTCCGCGAGCACCGCCCACTCGTCGGGCCCGATGTCGGAGCTGTCGAGGTTGCAGAGGATGCGCGTGTCGATGTGGGCGAGCTCGGTCAGCTCGGGCACGCGCTCGACGAGCGCCCGCGCGTAGAGGTCGGGCGAGAGCGGCGTCGGGCGCCGGCCGCTCATGCCGAGGGTGCCACCGGTGTGGAGGAGGAGAACGCGCTTCACGGAGATCGATGCTAGCGACGAACGGGCGGGGCGATGCGAACGGCAGGGCGCGGCCCGACGGCGGGCGGCGCGACGTACACGCGCGGCGGCGGCGCGACGCGCACCGGCGGCGGCGGGCTGAACCCGACGCCGACGCGCACCGGCGGCGCACCCACGCGGACGCCACCACCCCAGCCCGGCGCGACCACGTGGACGCCAGGAGCGCCGACCGTCAGCGTCGGGCGATACACGTGCGGCGGCCGAATCGAGTAGTACCGACCGCCCCAGTAGTTATTCCGGTAATACCCGCCGTAATAGGACACGTACCGGTTTCGATAGGTCCAATAGGCCGGGTCCCACGTCCCCGCGTAGACGTACACCCCGCCGACGTAGTTGAACGGCAGGCCCACCGGCGGCGCGTAGTGGTGGCGGTGGTTCCAGTCCATGTAGCAATACCCGCCCCCGTACGACGCCGGAATGGGGTGATTTCCCTGATACATCCACGTCTGAGCCGTATATCCGAAATCGGCCAGATCCCCGACAAAGTAGAAATACCCGCCCGACTCGCGGAAGAGGTACTGGTCGAACGGCGCATACACGTGCATGTGCGCGCCCTGCTGCATGCAGATCCCCGAGCCCTGGTCGTACGGGATGGGGTGCGCACCGACGAAGCCGTACTGCGGCTGCTGGTACTGCTGCTGGTACTGCGGGTCGTATTGCTGCTGCGGATACTGCTGCTGCGGATATTGCTGCTGCGGGTAGACGTACTGCCCCGTGTTGGGGTCCCACACCGGCTGCGGCTGCTGTTGCTGCACCGGCTGCTGCTGATAATCGTCGTCGACGTCGTACTGCGCGGGCACCTGCGCCCGCGCGTTCGAGGCCGACAGCAGCACCACCACTCCCAGACCCAGACCGGCACGGACAAGGCGCGCGCGCTGACCCATACTTTCATGGTAGCACGTCAACACCGCGGTCATTGTGACCTCGACCACACGACAGGGAGAACCGGAGATGTCGCTCGAGCAGCAGCTCACTGACCTCCTCAAGCAGGCGATGAAGGACAAGGACCAGCGCACGGCGGACGTCATCCGCATGCTGAAGACGAAGGTCATGGAGCGCCGCACGTCGAAGGGCTTCAGCGGCACCGTCGACGACGCGATGGTCCTCGAGATCATCACCGCCTATCGCAAGCAGCTCCAGAAGGCGCTCGAGGAGTACCGCGCGGCCGGCGCCAAGGGCGAGGAGCACGCCGATCAGCTGATCTTCGAGATCGCCTTCTGCGAGCGCTTCCTGCCGAAGGGGCTCGACCCGGCGGCGCTGCGCACGCTCGTCGCCGAGCGCATCACCGCGCTGGGGGTGACCGATCCGAAGCAGGCGGGGAAGGTGGTGGGGGACGTGATGAAGACCCACAAGGGTCAGGTCGAGGCCGGCGACGTGAAGAAGCTCGTCGAGGAGATCCTCACGAAGCCGGCCTGACCGGCGCGGCTACGCCTGGTAGACGCGCTTCTCGGCGTCGACGCCGAGGAAGGCGATCTGCCCGGCGAGCGCCTTGCCGTTCGCCGCCTCTCCGACGGGGAGGCGGTCCGCCTCGTAGTCGGCGTTGCGGATCGCCTCGTACTCCGGGATCGACAGCTGGCGACGGCGCTCGAGCGGCTCGGCGAGGCGCAGCTTCGACACGAACTGCCCCGCGCCCTTCTGCACCGTCCCCGCGAAGTACTCCGCGCAGCAGCCCGACCCGTAGCTGAAGAGGCCGACGCGCTGCCCCTCGAGCTCGTGCGCCTCGGCGTCGAGCAGCGACGCGAGCGCGAGGTAGAGCGACCCGGTGTAGATGTTCCCGATCTGCGACGGCATGCGCAGCGACGCGCCCACCTCGAGCGTGTAGCTCGCGTCGGCCTCCGCCTCGCTCTTGCCCTCGAGCTGGGTCATGAGGTGGCGGTGCGCCTTCTTGGCCATCTTGCCGTAGGGCACGTGGTAGGCGCGGCGCGCGAGCTCCTTCGACGGCGTCACCTCGAGCCACGCCTTGTAGGCGCCCGAGAGCGCGTCGAGGTAGCACTGCACCGAGTGGTGCCCGTCGACGACCGCCTCCTTGGAGTAGAGCGGCCGCCAGAAGTCGTTCACGTCCTGCGCGTACGAGCCCGTGACGCCCGGCTCGAGCGCGAGCAGGCGCGGGTTCTCGCTCACCAGCATCGCGACGGCGCCCGCGCCCTGCGTCGGCTCGCCGGCGGTGCGGAGGCCGTAGCGCGCGATGTCGGTGCAGACGACGAGCGCCGTGCGCCCGCGCGCGCTGCCCGAGGCGATCCAGTCGAGCGCGGTCATGAGGCCGGCGGTGCCGCCAAAGCAGGCGTGCTTGGCCTCGTAGACGCGGCAGCGCTCGGGGAGACCCAGCAGGCGGTGCAGGTAGGCAGCGACGGGCTTCGAGTGATCGACGGCGGTCTCGGTGCCGGCGATGCACAGCCCGATCGACGACGGATCCACGCCCGCCGTCGAGAAGAGCCGACGCGCGGCGTTCGCCGCGAGCGCGACCGGATCCTCGTGCGGACGCGCGACAGCCATGCGCGTGACGCCGAGCCCCTCGACATACTTGGCCGGCGCGACGCCGCGCGCCTCGGCGAGGTGGCTCAGCTCGACGTACCCCTCGGGCACGGCGATGGCGATGGCGTCGATCCCGATCGTCTTGCGCTCCGTCATTCCTCGCTCCTCCTGTGAGTGCTCGCGGCCTACAGCACGTGCGATGCCAACCTCCGCACGCCTCGCCACTCTCGACGGCGTTCCGTTATTGGTCCGACCGCGCTCCCGTCGCTGGCGGGCGTGTACGCACGCTCGCAATCGCACTCCGGCGCGCTTTCGCACCGCTTCATTTCTAGAATTTTCTTCTATGATGCGCGGCGCATGCGAACCGCCGCCCTCGCCCTCGTCCTCCTCCTCCCCGTCGCCTGCTCGAACAGCGGAAGCAGCAACGGCAACCCCGATCTCGCCGGCGCCGGAGGCGCGGCCGACCTCGCCAACCCGCTCGTCGACGCGCGCCCGTATCAGTCGTACGTGCCGCCGAGCTACGACGGCTCGAAGCCCTACCCGCTCATCGTCCTGCTCCACGGCTTCGGCGTGACGGGCGCGACGCAGAACGCCTACTTCGGGCTCTCCGACACCGCCGACGAGCGCGGCTTCCTCCTCGCCTATCCCGACGGCACACCGAACGCCAACAACCAGCGCTTCTGGGACGCCTGGCAATCCTGCTGCCGCTTCAACAGCCCCGCCGTCGACGACGTCGCCTACCTCAACGCGGTCATCGACGACATGAGCGCGCGCTACCGCGTCGACGCGAGCCGCGTCTACTTCGTCGGCCACTCGAACGGCGGCTTCATGTCGCACCGCATGGCCTGCGACGCCTCGAAGCGCGTCGCCGGCATCGTCAGCCTCGCCGGCACGACCGACGTCGACGACTCGAAGTGCGCGCCCACCGACGGCGTCGCCATCCTCCAGGTGCACGGCGACGCCGACGCGGTCATCAAGTACCTCGGCGGCGACAACTACGGCTTCGCCTACAAGGGCGCGCGCGACACCGTCGATCGCTGGGGCGTCCGCAACGGCTGCTCGGGGACGCTCACCGCGACGGGCGCGACGATCGATCTCGAGATGAACCTCGCCGGCGCCGAGACCACCGTCGACAAGTACACCACCTGCGCGCGCGGCGCCGTCGAGCTGTGGACGATCCGCGGCGGCAGCCACCTGCCGATCTTCGTGCAGCCCGACTGGGGCCGCCGCATCTACGACTGGCTGTACGCCTTCAAGAAGTAGGGGTCGTCGACGGCGCGGGCGTCAGCGACTTGAGGATCTTCTCGGCGCTGGCGCGCTTCTCGCGCGCCTCTTTGATGTAGATGTAGCCGAGGTACTGCGCGACGCCGTAGAGCCCGATCCCGACGATGAGGATGCCGAAGAAGAGCAGCACGTCGGCGAACCACCCGGCCGGCGACGCCATCATGACGATGACGCCGACGATCGAGAAGAAGCGCCGCCCGCCAGCGAGGACCTGCTCCTCGTTCTTGAGGTCCTCGATCTGGCGTCGCAGCATCGCGACCTTGGGGTTCTCGTTTACGGGTTCTTGAGCCATCCGTAGTTCGGCTTTCGGTCGAAGCGGTGCTCGGCGTCGATGAAGCGCACGGTCCCCGACTTCGAGCGCATGACCACCGACTGCGTCGTCGCGCCGCCGTGACGGAACTGGACGCCGCGCAGGAACGCGCCGCCGGTCACGCCCGTCGCGGCGAACATCACGTTGCCCGCGGCCAGCTCGTCGATCTTGTAGATCTTGTCGTGATCGGTGATGCCCATCTTCTCGGCGCGGCGCTTCTCGTCGTCGTTCCTGTAACGCAGCCGCCCCTGCATGTCACCGTTGATGCAGCGGAGCGCCGCCGCCGCGAGCACGCCCTCGGGCGCGCCGCCGGTGCCGAAGAGGATGTCGATGCCGGTCTCCGACTTCACCGTCGAGATCGCCGCCGAGACGTCGCCATCGCCGATCAGGCGGATGCGCGCGCCGGCCTTGCGGACCTCGGCGATGAGCTCGGCGTGGCGCGGGCGATCGAGGATGATCGCGGTCAGCTCCTCGACGCGGGCGCGCTTCGCCTCGGCGAGCGCGTGGAGGTTCCAGGTCGCGCCGCGAGTGATGTCGATGACGCCCTTGCCGTCGGGGCCGACGGCGATCTTCTCCATGTAGGTGTCGGGCGCGTTGAGGAACTGTCCGTCGTCGGCGCAGGCGATGACGGCGATCGAGTCGGCCGCGCCCGTCGCGCAGAGGTTGGTGCCCTCGAGCGGATCGACGGCGATGTCCACGCGCGTGGAGGTGCTGTCGTTCGTCGCCCAGCCGGCGCCGACCTTCTCGCCGATGTAGAGCATCGGCGCCTCGTCGCGCTCGCCCTCGCCGATGACGACGGTGCCGCGCACGTCGACCGTCTCGAACGCGCGGCGCATCGCCTCGACGGCGGCGTGGTCGGCCCCCTTCGCGTCGCCCTTGCCCATCCAGCGCGCGCTCGAGATCGCCGCCGCCTCGGTGACGCGGACGAGCTCGAGCGCCAGGTTCCTGTCGTTCTCGATCATGGGTTCTCTCCCTGCGATCTCGGAGTTCTACGCCTCGGGACGGAGGATGGAAAGGAGGTGCTCGGGCAGCCGCAGCACCTTCCCATCGGCGCCGACGCAGGCGTGCTTGGTCGTGCCTTCGACGAGCACCACGCGATCCTCGGCGCGGTGGATGACATAGCGGAACTGCACGCTGGCCGCGCGCAGGTCATCCACCTCGACGTCGATGGCGAGGAGGTCGTCGTAGCGCGCGGGCAGCTTGTAGCGGACGTACGCCTCGACGACGGGCAGCATGAGGCCGCCCGACTCGATCTGCTTGTAGGTCATGCCGCGGCCGCGCAACCACTCGGCGCGGCCGAGCTCGAAGTAGCGCAGGTAGACGACGTTGTTCACGACGCCCATCTGGTCCGTGTCGGCGTAGAGGACCCGGACCAGCGCTGTCGGTGCGCGGTGCGCGTGCATGGGCGTCGTTTCCGTCTACTCGTAAATGCGCAGGAGGCGCGTCGGGCTGGCGACGGCCGGCAGGGCGTTGATCTGCGCGAGGGCGCGCTGCATCGCGCCCTCCGACGCCTTGTGCGTCGTCATGACCACCATGACCGGCTCGCTGGCGCCGTCGGCGACCGCCTTCTCGTCGCCGCGGCCGCCCCCCTCCTGCACCATCTGGTGGATGGAGATGCCGTGCTCGCCGAGGATGCCGGCGAGCTGCGCGAGGACGCCCGGCTTGTCGGCGACGTCGAAGCGCAGGTAGTAGCGCGTCTCGAGCTCGCTGGCGGCGCGGATGCGGCGCGAGGATCCGGCGCTGAGCGCGAGCGACTGCCGACGGAGCGTGGCGCCGCCCGCCGATTGCGCGAGGAGGTTGCGCGAGACCTCGATGATGTCCGAGACCACCGCGACCGCCGTCGGCATCATGCCGGCGCCGCGCCCGTAATAGAGGCTCGAGCCGAGCGCGTAGGAGGTCACGTGGACGGCGTTGTAGACGCCGTTCACCGACGAGAGCATGAAGCGCTCGGGGATCAGCGTCGGGTGGACGCGCGTCTCGACGGAGTCGCCGTGGTCGCGGGCGATCACCAGCGGCTTGAGGACGTAGCCGAAGCGCTGGGCGTAGCGCAGGTCGACGGGGGCGATGCCGCGGAGCCCCTCGACGAGGACCTGGTCGATCTTCACCCGCACGCCGAAGCAGAGCGGCACGAGGACGCACAGCTTGTGGGCGGCGTCCCAGCCGTCGACGTCGAGTGAGGGATCGGCCTCGGCGTAGCCGAGCTCCTGCGCCTCTTTGAGGATGTCGTCGAAGGCGCGGCCGCTCTCGGCCATTTGTGTCAACAGAAAATTCGACGTGCCGTTGACGATGCCCACCAGCGCGTCGACGCGGTCGGAGGCGAGCCCCTCGCGCAGCGCGCGGATGATGGGGACGCCACCACCGACGGAGGCCTCGAAGTAGACGTCGAGCCCCTTGGCCTCGGCGGCGGCGAAGACCTCCTCGCCGTGGAGGGCGAGGAGCGCCTTGTTGGCGGTGACGACGTGCTTGCCGGCGGCGAGCCCGCCGAGGACGGCGGTGCGGGCGGGCTCCTCGCCGCCAATGAGCTCGACGAGGATCTGGATCTCGGGGTCGTTCACGACCGAGTTGAGATCGGTCGTGAGCAGGCGCGGGTCGACGTCGACGAGGCGCGGCTTGTCCGCCTCGCGGACGGCGATCTTGCGCACCTCGACGGAGGCGCCGCCGAGGCGGGCCGCGATCGCGTGCGCGTTGTCCGAAAGGAGCTTCACCACGCCCGACCCGACGTTGCCGAGGCCGAGCAGTCCGACGGGGATCCGCCGCATGACGCAGGACGCTATCCCCTCGCGCCCGTCGGATCAATCGGATAAAGCGTCGCGATCGGTCGAGGCGTGACGGGCGACGCGAGGTCAGCGCCCCGACGCCAGCGCGCGCGCCGCGGCCTCGAGCCCGTCGACGACCTGGGCCATGCGGGCGTAGTCGAGGCGCTCGGGCGTGTCGTCGGGCGTGTGGTAGCGCTCGTTCCGATAGAAGGCGGTGTCCGTCACCATCAGCGCCGGGTAGCCCGCGTCCCAGAAGCTGCGGTGGTCAGAGAAGTCGATACCCGGCAGGAAGCGCGGCCCCGACAGCGAGCGCACCGGCAGCGACGAGGCGCCGCGCATCGCGCGCTTGACCGGGCGCACCAGCCCGCCGCCATGGAGGCGGCCGAAGCCCGAGATGATCGCGATGAAGTTGCCCTTCGTCGGATAGAAGAGCTTGAGCAGCGACGAGGGATACTTCTGGCTGCCCTCCTCGTCGCTGAAGTCGCCGATCATCTCGACCGAGATCATCGCGCGCACGTCGATGTTCGCGTCGCGCAGCGCGCGGGCGTGCACCGCCGAGCCCATCTGCGCCGTGCGGAAATAGGGCGGCTCCTCGTTCGGCCAGGCGACGAGATCGACCCGCCCCGTCGGAGGACGCCGCCCGAGCGCGCGGGCGAGCTCGAGCACGCCGGCCACGCCGCTCGCGTTGTCGTCGGCGCCGGGCAGCGGACCGCAGGTGTCGTAGTGCGCGCCGATGACCACGCGCGGCCCCGCCTCCGGACCGAAGCGCGCGATGACGTTCTGGTACGGCCGCCCGTCGACGGTAAAAGGCTGCCGCTCGACGGCGCCGCCGGCCGCGGTGAGCTCGCGCGCGACGAGCTCCGCCACCTGCGCGAGGTTCTCCGGATGCAGGTGATCGCGCGGGCCCAGGGCGACGATGGCGCGCAGATCGCGCTCGAGCCGCTTCGCGTCGGCCATCGCTGCGCCGCTCATGTCGACGGCCCCCATCGGCGTGACCACGATCCACGCCGCGATCGCGACCGCGCCCAAGAGCGCGACGGCGCCCCCGATCGCCCACGAGCGCCGTCGCCGCCCCGGCGCGCGATCACGCATCCTCGTCGCGCAGCTTGGTGCCGCACCCCGGGCACCGCGCACGCGTCGTCCTCACGCCGCACCCCGGACACCGCACCGGCTCCGGCTCCTCGACGCGCGGTCGCCACGCCTTCACCGGCGACGCCGCAGCCGCCGCACCCGCTGCCGCCACGCCCGACGCTGCGGCAGGAGCCGCCGGCGCCTTCGCCGGCGGCGCGCTCGGCGGCACGGCCGGCGGCCTCGGCGTCGCGGCTGCTGGAGGAGGCGGAGGCGGCGATGCGGCCGCTCGCGGTGGAGCCGTCGGCGCCGCGGGTTGCGAAGCGACCTCTCCCACGGAGCGCGCCTGTGCGATCGGCTCCCCGCACTCCATGCAGAAGTCCTGATCCGCCTCGACCTCGGCGTTACAGCTCGGGCACCACGTCGGTGGCCTCACGGCCCGTATGTTCCCACGCGCCGATGCGCTTCGTCCACGCCTCGCGCGCGTGCTACCACACGCTCATGCGCCTCGCCCCCCTCGCCGCTCTCCTCGGTCTCCTCGGGGCACCGGTCGCAGCCGTCGCGCTCGCCGCCACCACGCCCGGCTGCGCGACCGTCCCTCCCGCGTCGACGGCCGGCGTTCCCGCACCGTGGCCCGCGCCCGATCCCCGCGTCACCACGCCGTCGCCCGTCCCCGACGGCGGCGCCCCATCGACGCCAGCCCCGAAGTCCCCTGTCCCCGTCCCGCCGCTCAAGCCCGACCTCGTCCCGCAACCGCCGCGCATTCACTGACGGCAAAACGCAAAACGACAACGTCGCCGTCCGAATGGCAACGTTGCCGTTCGCGCCGACGAGCGCGCTCTAGGCGCGCGGCGTCTCCGCCGACTTGCCCTTCCGCCCGTGCGCGGCGCTGCCGTTCGCCGGCGCCTCGGCCTCGGCCCCCTTCGCCGTCGCGTCGATGACCGGCACCGCCGCATCGCCCGCGCGGTGAATCCCCATCTTCTCGAGGACGGCGCGCTCGATCTGCGCCGCGATGTCGGGGTTCTGCTTGAGGAACTCCTTCGCGTTCTCGCGCCCCTGACCGATGCGCTCGCCCTTCCACGCGAACCACGCGCCCGACTTCTCGAGGATGTTGTTCTCGCTGGCGAGGTCGAGGATGTCGCCCTCCTTCGAGATGCCCTCGCCATACATCATGTCGAACTCGATCTCGCGGAACGGCGGCGCGAGCTTGTTCTTCACGACCTTGACCTTGGTGCGATTGCCGACGGGCTTGTCGCCCTGCTTGATCGCCCCGATGCGCCGGATGTCGAGGCGCACCGACGCGTAGAACTTCAGCGCGTGGCCACCGGTCGTCGTCTCCGGGTTGCCGAACATGACGCCGATCTTCATGCGGATCTGGTTGATGAAGATGACCATCGTGTTCGACTTCGCGATCGTGCCCGTCAGCTTGCGCAGCGCCTGGCTCATGAGGCGCGCCTGCAGACCGACGTGGGCGTCGCCCATCTCGCCCTCGATTTCGGCCTTCGGCACGAGGGCCGCCACCGAGTCGACGACGACGACGTCGCACGCGCCCGAGCGCACCAGCATGTCCGCGATCTCGAGCGCCTGCTCGCCGCTGTCCGGCTGCGACACGAGCAGATCGTCGGTCTTCACCCCGAGCTTGCGCGCGTACTGCACGTCGAGCGCGTGCTCGGCGTCGACGAACGCGCAGATGCCGCCGCGGCGCTGCGCCTCGGCGATGCAGTGGAGCGTCAGCGTCGTCTTGCCCGACGACTCCGGCCCGTAGATCTCGACGACACGGCCGCGCGGCAGACCGCCGACCCCGAGAGCGATGTCGAGCGCCAGCGACCCCGTCGGGATCACCTGGACCTCGGGCGCCTTCTCCTCGGCGCCGAGGCGCATGATCGATCCCTTGCCGAACTGCTTCTCGATCGAGGACACCGCGAGCTCGATCGCCTGCTCGCGCCCGGCGCGCGTCGCCGTCGCCGTCTTGTCCTGATCGCCCCCCGCACGCGAGGTCCCCGCCGCCGTCTTCTCGTCCCCGCTCTTCGAAATCGCCATGGTGTGTGTCTCTCCGTTTGTGCGAGCACCCTCGCACGGGGGTGTGACAATGAGCTCTCCAGCGACGGAAACCGCCGCTTACGCCTTCCCCAGCGGCACCCGCGCGCGCACGCGATACTCCACGCCGCGCGACACGCCCGTCGCCGCGCTCTCGTACAGCACGATCTCGCTGGCCACCGACGAGCCGAAGTCGAGCGCCGCCCCGTCGCGCAGCGCCCCCGGCGCCGGGCCGTGCCCGTCCTTGACGCGCCCGACGGTGACGTGCGCGTGGAACCCGCGCCTCTCGTCGTCGGGATCGAGCGCGATCCCGAGGCCCAGCATCGCCTCCCGCGCCTCCTTCGCCAGCCGCCCCAGCGCCGCGCCCCCGTCGACGCCGGCCCACACCACGCGCGGCTGGTCCAGCGACGGGAACGCCCCCCACCCACGCGCGCGCATCTCGAACGGCTGAATCCCCGCCGCGACGGTGCGCAGCCGCCCGGCGATCCCCTCGACGAGCTCCTCCTCGATCGAGCCGAGGAACACCAGCGTGACGTGCAGGTTCGCCGCCGGCACCCACGTCACGCGCAGCCCCGCCTCGTCGAAGGGCGCCTTCAGCTTCGCCGCTTCGTCGGCGATCCGCCGCGTGACCGGCAGCGAGAAGCCCAGCGCGAGGAACGCTCGGATGCGCATCCGTTCAGTACCCTATCCGCCCGTCTGCCACGGGTCAAGTGTTCAGGTGAGGTTCTTCCACAAGAGGTGCATCGCCGCGAAGGCCGCCATCGTCCGCACCATCTCGCGATCCCCCGGCCACGACAGCTTGCGCGCCTCGACGACGCCCGGCCCAGCGACGGCGACATGCACCGTCCCGACCGGCTTCTCCGCCGTCCCTCCGTCGGGCCCCGCGACGCCGGAGATCGCGATCCCCCACGTCGCCCCGAGGCGCGCGCGCACCCCCGCGGCCATCTCGCGCACGGTCTCCTCGCTGACGGCGCCGTGGGCCGCCAGCGTCTCGGCGCGCACGCCGAGCTGCGCCTCCTTGACGGCGTTCGCGTAGGCGATCACGCCGCCCGGGAACCAGCGCGAGCTCCCCGGCACCGTCGTGAGCAGCTGTCCCAACATCCCGCCGGTGCACGACTCCGCGACGGCGACGGTCTCGCCGCGCGCGGCCAGCCGCTGGCCCACCACCTTCGCCAGCGTCTCCCCGTCGGTGCCATAGACGTTCCCCGGCAGGCGCCGCCGCACCTCGCCGTCGAGCCGCGCGATCACCGCCTCCGCCTCGCCCGCGTCCGCGCGCCGCACGACCACGGTCACCAGGCACTCGGGGAACGCGATGCGAAAGTGCAGCGTCGCGTCGCCCACCCCGTCGAGCAGCCCGGCGAGCGCGTGATCGATCTGCGACTCCCCCATCCCCACCACCCGCCAGGTCCGCTTGCGCATCGCCGCCTGCGCCCCGGCGATCTCCGCGATGCGCGCCCGCACCCCGCCGTCGTCGAAGATCGACTTCAGCTCGCGCGGCACGCCCGGCATGAAGAAGAGCTCCCCGTCGCCCAGCCGCACGCCGAACCCCGGCGCCAGCCCGACGCCGTTCGGGTAGACCGCCGCCCCCGACGGCACCCGCACCTGGCGCGCGTTGTTCGGCGTCGGCGTCACCCCGCGCGACGCGAACCGCGCCACCATCTTGGCGTGGTGCGCCGGCTCCTCGACGGGGACCGCGCCGACGAGCCCCGCGACCACGTCGACGGTGCGATCGTCGTCCGTCGGACCGAGGCCCCCCGAGCAGCAGACCACCCGCGCCCGCCCCGCCGCCCGCCGGAGCGCCTCGACCATGTCCGGCGCATCGTCGGTGACCGAGGTCCGCCACCGGACGTGGACGCCGAGCGCCGTCAGCTGCTCCGCGAGCCAGGCGCTGTTCGTGTCCACGATCTCGCCGCGATTGAGCTCGTCGCCGATCGTGACGATCTCTCCGTCCACCTTCGACATCGACGACCTTCTACCACCGCTTTACATCGGGCACACTCCTGATAGAGTTTGGAAATTCGAGAGTCTGCGCTGGCCGCACATGCAGACCCATTGGGCCGAGGCCGATGAAGATCCGCTACGCCGCCAAGACCGACGTCGGAATGAAGCGCACCCACAACGAGGACTACTTCTCGGTCATCGATCACGAGCAGCTGTTCATCGTGGCCGACGGCATGGGTGGTCACGCGATGGGCGAGGTCGCGTCGAAGATGGCCGCCGACACCCTCGGGGAGTTCTACGCCCGCACCAAGGACGAGGACGCGACCTGGCCCTACAAGATGGACCGGCAGCTCTCGTACGTCGAGAACCGCCTCGTCTGCGGGATCAAGCTCGCCAACTCGCGCATCTACGAGGCGTCGACGAAGGACCCCCGCTGCAAGGGGATGGGCACCACGCTGGTGTCGTGCCTGGTCAACGGCGACAAGGCCTACTTCGCCCACGTCGGTGACTCGCGCGGCTACCGCATCCGCCAAGGACAGATCAAGCAGATCACCCGGGACCACTCGCTCCTCGAGGACTACAAGGAAGCGAAGCCCGACATGTCCGAGGACGAGCAGAAGAACTTCCCGCACAAGAACGTCATCACGCGCGCCCTCGGGATGCGCGAGACGGTCCAGGTCGACATCAAGAACGACCAGATTCAGGACGGGGACACCTACCTCCTCTGCTGCGACGGGCTCTCGGGCATGATCGAGGACCCGAAGATGGCCGAGATCGTGACGGCGTGCGGGGGCGACCTCGAGAAGGCCGTCGCGCAGCTGGTCGATCAGGCGAACCGCAACGGCGGCGTCGACAACATCACCGTCATCCTGCTGAGCTGCCAGGCGCGGGCGTAGCGCCCGACGGCGGCGCGGGCTCGCTCCAGCGCGACAGCCGCAGCACGAAGGTCGCGCCGCCCCCGTCGGGGGTGCGCGCCAGCAGCAGGTCGCCGCCGCAGGCCTGCGCGATCGAGCGCGACACCGCCAGGCCGAGGCCGGTCCCCTGCCCCGGCTCCTTCGTCGTGAAGAAGGGGTCGAACACGCGATCGCGGTCGCCCTCGGGGACGCCAGGGCCGGTGTCGCGCACCGTCAGCGCCAGGCCGGCGTCCCCGTCGAGCGCCTTGGCCTCGACGGTGATGGTCCCCTCCCCCTGCATCGCGTCGGCGGCGTTGAGGAGGAGGTTGAGCACGATCTGCAGGATGCGCGTCGAGCCGCGCGCGAGCGGCAGGTCGCGCGGCACGCGATCGTCGACGACGACACGACGGAAGCGCGCCTGCGGTCGGCACAGCGCCACCGCCGCCTCGACGATCTCCCCGAGCGCCACCGGCTGCGGCGCGAGATCGCGCGGGCGCGAGTAGTCGAGGAGATCGGTGATGATCCCGCGAATGCGATCGGTCTCCTTGCGCACCCGCTCGAGGATCGCCCGCCGCGAGGTATCGTCGACGGGCTCGCCGGGCGCGGGCCGCGGCTCGTCGGCGAGCAGCAGATCGACGTAGCCGAGGATGGCGGCGAGCGGGTTGCCCACCTCGTGCGCGACGCCCGCCGAGAGCCGCCCCACCGTCGCCAGCTTTTCCTGCTGGACAAGAAATTCGCGCTGCTCGGCCAGCGACGCGGTCATCGTCTCCAGCGCCGACTGCAGCCGCCCGATCTCGTCGTCGCGCCGCGCGCCCGCCGTCGCCGCCACCAGCTTCGCCCCGCCCTCCCCGACGGCCACCCGCCGCGCCGCCTGCGCCAGCTCCTCGATGGGCCCCACGACCCGTCGGATGAACAGCGCCCCGAACAGCAGCACCAGCAGCGCATCGAAGGCCGTCACCGCCACCAGCACCCCGCGCGCCGACGCCAGCGCCCGCGCCACGTCGTCGTCGCCGCGCGCGCGCAGCCGGATCGCCCCGCGCACGCCCTCTGGCCCGACGAGCGGCGCATACACGAACGCCGCCCCGTCGCCGCGCGACGCCACCGCCGGCCCGCCGCCCAGCACTGCGCGCAGCCCCGCGTCGCTCGCCACCGACGGCGCCGCCTCCTCGCCGTCGTCGACGCGCGCCAGCACCGCGCCCGCGCGATCGACGATCACCACCCCGCGCACCACCCGCCGTGCGACCAGCGACCCCGCCGCCCGATCGAGCCGCGCCCGCGCCTCGACCTCCGACGGCGGCGGCGTCCCGTCGAGGGCAGCGCGCAGCCGCTCGGCGACGAGCTCGCCGATGGCCAGCGCCTGCGCCTCGCGCGCCCCCTCGAGCTTGAGCCGCGTGACCGAGAAGAGCAGCCACCCCGACGACGTCACCGCGACCAGCACGAGCGCGGTGAGCCCGACGAGCAGCCGCGCGCGTAAGCTCACGCGCCCACTTTACTACGCGGTCGCCTTCGCCGCCGGCCCCGCCGCGCTCTTCCGTCGCTCGAGCCACGCCGGCACCAGCACGAGAAGCAGCACCACGCCCTGCGCCACCAGCCCCTCCACCGTCGGATAGATCCCGAGCGGCCCCACCTTCACCCGCGCGTCGATGGGCGTCAGCGACGCGTACCCGCCCTCCTGCAGCGCGCGCACGCCCTGCCCGACGAGCCCGATGGCGATCGCCGTCAGCAGGATCCCCGACACCAGCATCACCGGGCGCGGGTTCAACCGCCGCCCGAGCCAGGTCATCGTCTTCACGACGGCGACGAGCGCCACGATCCCCGTCGCCGCGCCGCCGAGCACCAGCATCGCCCCGCGGAAGCCCGGCGCATCGAGGAGCAGCGCGCGGAAGAAGAGCACGATCTCGATCGCCTCGCGGAACGCCGCCACGAACGCCACCGACACCAGCGGCCACGCGACGGCCCGCATCTGGGTCTCGCCCTTCGCCGCCGTCGTCGTCTTGCGCTCGAGGAACTTCAGCCACTTTCGCGACTCGAGCTTGCCGAGGACGAAGTGGCTCACGAACAGCAGCATCGCCGCCGCCACCAGCGTCAGCACGCCCTCGGTCAGCTCTCGCCGCGCGCCGCCCAGCACCGCACCGACGGCGAACCAGGCGATCGCGCCCGCCGGGATCGCCGCCACCCAGCCGAGGTGGATGTCGCGCGCCAGCTCGGCCCGCCCGCTCTTGCGGACGAACGCCAGCAGCGCCGCGAGGAGCAGGCTCAGCTCGAACCCTTCGCGCAGCGCGATCGCCAGCGCCGCCAGGAACGGCACGCTCGCGCCGCCGCCGGCCATCCGCTCCTCCGCCGCGTCGAGCACCAGGTTCGCCCGCGCCGCCGCGTCGCGCACCGCCGCCGCATCGCCCTTCTCGGCCGCGCGCCGCAGCTCGCCGAACGCGCGCTCGACGAGGTCGGCGCTCTCCGCCGAGCGCGCCTTCAGCGCCGCCTCCTCCGGCTCGACGCCCTCGAGGTAGGCCGCGATCGCCCGCTGCTTCCACTTCTCCGGCGGCTCCGACGCCGTCGCCGCCACCAGCTCTCCGACGAGCCGCCGCGCCTCGGCGAAGCGCCCGCCCGCCGCGCGCCGGAAGCTCGCCTCCCGTCGCAGATAGGCGATCACCTGACGCCGCGTCGCCGCGTCCGGCACCGCCGCCGCCAGCTTCTCGTCGAGCTGCGCGTCCGAGAGCGGCGCCAGATCGGCCGCCTTCGCCGCGACCGGCGGCGCGGCCAACGCCGTGAAGGCCGCGCGCCCCTTCGCCACGTCGGCGTCGCCGTGGCGCCGCCCGACCGCGAAGTAGGCCAGGCTCCAGCGGTCCGAGGCCGGCATCCCGTCGAACGCCGCCATCGCCGTCCCGCGCACGCCGAACGTCAGCGCCTGATAGGCCAGCGCCGGGGAGACGCGCCCCATTTTTTCGTCATCAAAAAAGCTGAGCGGCGGCGGGTTGAGCGCCTTCGCCTGCGGCCCGTCGCCGCGCCCCTCGGGGCCGTGGCACTGGGCGCAGGTCGTCGCGTACACCGTCCGCGCCCGCTCCTCCGACGGCGGCGCTGTCGGCGCCAGCCGCAGCCCGTAGTCGTCGAGGAGGCGCTTGCCGACCGCCTGCGCCGCCGCCGCGAGCTCCTTCTCCGACGCCTTGCGCGCGAACGCCGCCTCCAGCCGCGCCACGTCGTCGACGAGCGGCCCGCCCGCGGGCGCGATCTTCGCCGCCACCGCCCGCGCCTCGCCGAGCATCTCCTTCTGCTCGTCGTACTCGGCCTGCGCGGTGATCGCGCCGTCCTTCACCGCCCCCGCGTAGTCGGCGGCGACGTAGCTGACCAGCGCCGCGAGCTGCTCGACCGCCTTCGCGTCGACCGACGGCGCGGCCGCCGTCGCCGTCGCTGTCGCCGCCACGAGGAGGGCCGCCGCGCAAGTGAAATTGAAAACCGTTTTCACTTGGCAGTTGTACCGCCCGTCCCCCTCCCCGTCAAGGCTGCGACAGCCCCCCGCCTCAGAGCGCACCTCACTCGGATTGATCGTCGCGAGACGGTCGAGCCCGAGTCGAGGTTGGGCGCGCGAGGAGCGAGGAGCGCAGGACTACCCGTCGGTCATTCGAGCACCGCAGCGACGAGCCCGTCCAAGATCGGCCGGGATTCGGCCGTCGCAGCAGAGTCAATCCGAGTGAGGTGCGCTCTCGGCGGCGACGCGCGCGAGCTCGACCGCCTGCGCCGCCGCGGCCATCACCGCCGCCACGCGCACCGCCTCGTGGACGTGCTCCTCCCCGAGCCCGCCCTCGCCCACGACGACGCGCTCGTGCGCCTGCACGCAGCTCTGGCACCCGTTCACCGCGCTCACCGCGAGGCACATCAGCTCGAAGTCCACCTTCGACGCCGCCGGCCGCGCGATCCGCTGCATGCGCAGCCGCGCCGGCCGCTCGCCGTACCCGGGCTTCTCGACGAAGTGGCGGAACCGATAGAAGACGTTGTTCATCGCCATCAGCGCCGCCGCCGCCTGCGCGTCGTCGAGCACCGCCGCCTCGACGCCCGCCGCCCGCGCCGCCTCCAGCACCGCGTCGCGCACGAGCGCGTTGCGCGCCGCCTCCGCCGTCGCCAGCGCCACGCCCCACCGCTGCGCCGCGCTCAGCACCGACTCGCCCTCGAGCACCGCCCCGACGTTCAGCCGGATGTCCCTGGCGGCGTCGGGGATCGCCGCGCGGATCCGATCGAGCGCGGCCGCAATGTCGCTAGACATGATCTCACCTCCCGTCGGGATCAGACCGCCAGGGTCTTCTCCCCCCGCTTCCAGTCGCACGGGCAGAGCTCGCCCGTCTGCAGCGCGTCGAGCACGCGCAGCGTCTCGGTCACCGACCGCCCGACCGACAGATCGTTCACCGACACCCAGCGGATCACGCCCTCGGGGTCGACGAGGAAGGTCGCGCGCAGCGGCACCCCGTCGGCGTGCAGCACCCCGAGCGCCTGCGACAGCTCCTTCTTGGTGTCGGCCAGCATCGGGTAGGGCAGGCTCTTCAGATCGGGGTGGCTCTGCCGCCACGCCAGGTGGACGAAGTGCGTGTCCGTCGACGCGCCGAGGATCTGGGCGTCGCGCTCCTGGAAGTCGCGGTGGTGCTTGCCGAACTCGGCGATCTCCGTCGGGCAGACGAACGTGAAGTCCATCGGCCAGAGGAACAGCACCAGCCACTTCCCGGGGTAGCTCCTGCTCGAGATCTCCTGGAACTCCTTGCCCTTCTCGATCGACACCACCGACGTGAGCTTGAAGTCCGGGAGCTTGTCACCAACGGTCAGCATATCGAATCTCTCCTTGTCATTGATCCAAATTTAGAATAATTCTAATCCACGGCCACAAAAAAACGCCGTCAGCGCCGCGCCCCACGCTTGGCGCGCCCGCGCATGACGACCTGGTACTCGCGCACGTCGTACCCCTCGAGGCGATCGACCTTCGACACCTTCACCGCCTCCCACGGCACGTCGTGGATGGCGCCGGTCGCGTCGTCGATGAAGTGGTGGTGCGCGTCGAGGTTGGGGTCGAACACCACCCGCCGCTCGCCGTCCTTCGAGCGCCCCAGCACCAGCTCACGCAAGAGCCCCTTCTCGACGAAGAGGTTGAGCGTGTTGTAGACGGTCGCGCGCGAGATCATCGGCAGCCGGCTCTTCACCCGATCGAAGACCTGCTCCGCAGTCGGGTGCTCGTCCGTCCGCAGCACGAAGTCTGCCACCACCAGCCGTTGCGCCGACGGCTGGATGCCGTGCTCGCGGAGGGCCGCGTCGACGTCTCGCGCCATCATCACCGCTTTAGACTGTGTCTAAATCAGGACCGCGTCAAGAGTGGCCGTGGCCACGCCCGCCGCCTCGCGGAGGGCCCGCCGCCATCGCCGCCTTCACCGACGAGAGCGGGACCATCGTCGCCGCCCCGCCTCGCTCCTCGCGCGGGCAGGCGCCGTTCTTCACCCCGGACGCCTTCGGGCACAGCCCGTAGAGCTCGAGCTTGTGCCGCACCAGCTGGAACCCACCGAGGCGCGCCGCCATCTCGTCCTGCAGCTTCTCGATCGAGTCGTTCTCGAACTCGAGGATCAGGCCGCACTCGACACAGATGAGGTGGTCGTGGTGCGTCTCGTCCTCCTGCACCTCGAACCGCGTCTGGCCGTCGCCGAACTGGCGGGCGGCCGCGATCCCCGCCTGGGTGAGGAGCTTCAGCGTGCGGTACACCGTCGCGTACCCGATGTTCGGGTTCTTCCGACGGACGCGCGCCAACAGATCGTCGATCGAGATGTGCCCCTTCGACCTGAGGAACAGGTCGACGATCACGTCTCGCTGCTGCGTCGACTTGAGCCCGTTCCGACGAACGAAGTCGTCGAAGCGCGCGCGCAGCCGCGCGATGTCGCCCTGTTGCTCCACTTGAGGACCATCAATGCCGGACGATCCGCCAAAGTCAAGCATCGCCCACACTGCGCACGATGCGCGCTTGACCGTCGCCAACCTCGGGAGTAGGAGACCCAAATGGCCCAGCCGCCCCAGCAGTCCGAGCCCGACACGGACGCACCACGCACCGATCAGGGCTTCGATCAGGTCCTCGCCGGCCTGCGGGGCATCGTCGAGAAGCTCGAGAGCGGCAGCCTCTCCCTCGAGCAGGCGCTCGCCGCCTTCGAGGAGGGCGTGCGCCTGAGCCGCAGGGGTGCGCAGATCCTCGACGCCGCCGAGCACCGCGTGGAGATCCTCCTGCGCGGGCCCGAGGGGCAGCCGCGCACCGCCCCCTTCGCCGATCCCACGACGGCCCCCGCCGCCGCACCGCCGGCGCCCGTCCCCAACAAGGATCGCGACCGTGGCTGATGGCCGCCGCACGGTGGTCATCGTCGACGATGATCGCGCCGTGCGCGCCGTGCTCGCCCGCGCCCTCACCCACGCCGGCTATCGCGCGCTCGAGGCCCCGAGCGGGCTGCGCCTCCTCAGCCTGCTCCAGGTCGACCACCCCGACCTCATCCTCCTCGACATCTCGATGTCGTGGATCGACGGTCTCGAGCTCTGCCGCGCGCTGAAGGCGAACCACCTCTATCGCGCCATCCCGGTGATCATCATCTCCGGCCGCTCGTTGAGCGACGACATCGCCGCCGGGATGGCCGCCGGAGCCGACGCCTACTTCCCGAAGCCGATCGACACCGCGGCGCTCCTCGACCGCATCGCCGCATCCCTCGCCGCGCCCCCCTCGTTGACGGTGTAGACCCCCTCCGGTAAAGTGGGGGCGTGGTCCTCGACTGGGACGACGAGACCAAGATCGCCTCCCGCGAACAGGTGAAGCCTGGCGCCGAGAGCCGCGATCGCGCGTATCTGATCGTTCTGGCGGGCAACGGCGTCGGTGAGATGTACAAGCTGGGCACCGAGCGCACGGTGCTCGGCCGCGGGAACGCCGCCGACATCCACATCGTCGATGACGGCATCTCCCGTCGCCACGCCGAGATCGTCAACCAGGGGACGCACATGGTGGTGCGCGACCTCGGCTCGACGAACGGGACCTTCCTGAACGGGTCGAAGATCGCCGAGCAGGTCCTCCGCGACGGCGACAAGATCCAGGTCGGCTCGACGACCATCCTCAAGTTCACCTTCCACGACTCGCTCGACGAGAGCTTCCAGCGCCAGATGTACGAGTCGGCGCTGCGCGACGGCCTCACCAAGGCCTTCAACAAGAAGTACTTCCTCGACCGCCTCGAGAGCGAGTTCGCCTACGCCGTCCGGCACAAGTCGCCGCTGTCGCTGATCATGTTCGACATAGACCACTTCAAGTCGATCAACGACACGCACGGCCACCTCGCCGGCGATTATTGTCTAGCGACAATGTCGGGGCTGGTGCTGCAGGCGATCCGCCAGGAGGACGTCTTCGCGCGCTACGGCGGCGAGGAGTTCGCGGTCATCTGCCGCGGCGTCGAGCTGAGCGGCGCGACGATGTTCGGCGAGCGCATCCGGAAGATGGTCGCCGCGCAGATGTTCGTCCACGGCGACGTCGAGCTGAAGGTGACCGTCTCCGTCGGGGTCGCCGCCGTGCCCGACGTGGGGATGCGGCAGCACGAGGAGCTGATCGCCTCCGCCGACGAGGCGCTCTACGAGGCGAAGCGCTCCGGCCGCAACCGCGTGGTCGTCGCCGGCAACGCCGTCGCCACGCCCGCCGCGCGCTGACCTCCAGCGCCCGCGTACCACAGCGGCGAGCCCCACCCCGCGACAACTCGACACTCCGGTCCGCAGGCGAGCGCCACATTGTCCCGCCGCCGCGTCGCGCAGAGGTGTCGGGCGTCACGCCGCTCACTCGCGCGCCGTCGCGATACTCGCGCGCAGCGTGTCGACCAGCGACAGCGCTCGCGCCAGCTCGGCGGTGCCGACGAAGCGACCGCGCACCTCGCCGTCCGGCCCGACGACGACGATGTCGACCCGGCGCGTGGGCTCGACCTGGAACCGCCGCCGCATGTCCCCGCCATCGTCGACGAGGTGGACGACGCGCCCCTCCTCGTCGTGCTCGGCGGCGCGCCGCTTGGCGTAGCCGCGGAAGATCGACGGAACGCCGGTGAGATCGACGACGTTGACGACGACGGTGCCGCCGCGGGCGGCGAGCGCGCGGTTCACCTCGTCGGCCTCCTTGTGCGTGTAGCGCGACGCGAAGGTGATGGCGACGACGTGGCCGCGCAGCGCCTCGAGGTCGAACGGCCGCCCGCGCGCGTCGGGGGCACGCAGCGCGACGGGCTGCGCCTCCGCGCGGCGTGGCCACGCGGCGGACGAGGTGGCGGCGACGGACGCGGCGAGCGCGAATGTCAGCGGGAGGCGGCGCACGCCCCGAAATCGAGCAAGCGCCGCGCCACCGACGCGTGCGCTTGTTTGCTGGGTCGATCGGCGGCTGCTAGCTTTGAGCGCGATGCGGTACGCGCTCGGACCCGTCGCTGCCACGGTCGTCACCGTTCCGCTCGTCGTCGCGCTGTGCGGCGTCGCCACGGGCGCGCCGCCAGGATCACCGGCGGCCGCACCGACGGCGACGGCCACGCCGCCGACCGCCTTCAGCGCCGACGACGCCGCGCCCTACTTCGCCGACGGCCCCGCCGCCGAGGCCGCGCGCCACCTCCGCCTCGAGGAGTGGACCGCCGCCGCCGACGGCTTCGCCGCCTACGTCGCCAAGCACCCGAAGGCCCGCGACCTCGCGCAGGCCCGCTTCCTCCTCGGCTACGCCGCCTGGCGCGCCGGCCGCTTCGCCGTCGCTGCCGCCGAGCTCGACGCGCTCGCGCCGACCTACCCGCTCCTCGCCGACTACTGTCGCCTCTACGCCGCGCGCGCCCTCCTGGCGCTCGGCAAGGCAAGCGAGGCCCTCGCGCGTGGAACGCAGGTTCCGGCGACCTCCGTCCTCGACGGCGAAGCGCGCCTCGTCCGCGCCGAAGCGGCGAAGGCGACCGGCGACTCCGCGCGCGCCGCCACCGAGTACGAGGGCTACGTCACCGCCTACCCGGGGAGCTGGCGCATCAACGAGGTCCGCTTCCACCTCGCGGAGGCGCTCGACGCCGTCGGCCGCACCGACGACGCGCGCCGCTGGTATCGACTGGTCTACATCGAGGCGCCCGAGAGCTGGGGCAAGAAGGCCGAGGCGCACCTCACCACCGACGAGGCGCGCGCCTTCGACGCGCCCGACCTCGTGACGCGCGCGACGCGCCTCTTCGACCAGATGCGCAACCAGGAGAGCGAGCGCGCCTTCCTGCGCGTGCTCGACGCGCCCAAGCTCACCGACGGGATCGCCTGCGTCGCGCGCTTCCACGCCGCGCAGAGCGTCTTCAAGCAGCGCGAGCGGCTCCGCGCGGCGCCCCTCTTCGACGTCGCCATCGAGGCCTGCAAGAAGGCGAAGGACGAGGACCTCTGGGTGAAGGCGATGTACCAGGGGGCGCGCTCGTGGGGGACGCGCGCCGAGAAGGATCCGGTCACCACCAAGAAGGCCATCGCGCTCTTCGAGGACGTGTGGCGTTCGCACCCGGCGCACAGCTACGCCGACGACGCGCGGCTGCGACAGGCCGAGCTCCTCGACGCGCTCAAGGAGGAGCCGAAGGCGACCGAGCTGCTCTCGGGGCTGCCCGACGCGTTCCCGAAGGGCGATCAGCGCGGCGAGGCGATGTGGCGCCTCGCGCTGCGCGCGTGGAAAAAGCGCGACGTCGACGGCGCCAAGAAGTGGCTCGACGCCGAGCTCGCCGCCTTCCCGCGCGAAGACGGCTGGTGGGAGGCGGGGCGCACGCTGTACTGGCTCGGGCGCGTCGCCGCCAAGCAGAACGATCGCCCCACCGCCGAGGCGCGCTACGCGCAGGCGGTCCGCGACTATCCGCTGTCGTTCTACGCGCTCCTCGCGCTCAACCGGCTGCGCGACGAGGCGCCGCAGACGGCCGAGGCGCTCATCGAGGAGCTGGCGCGCGACCCGGGCGACAGCGACGGGTGGAAGTTCGCACCGCGCGCCCTCTTCGGCGAGCCGGCCTTCCGTCGCGGCGTCGAGCTGGCGCGCCTCGGCCTCGGCGCCGAGGCGAAGCGCGAGCTGGCCTCGGCGGGCATCACCGCCCCGACCAACAAGCGCGCCGCGGGGGAGCTCGCGGCCGCGGGCATCGACGGCGAGCGCGCCGAGCTCCTCTGGCTGACCGCGGTCATCTACGCGCGCGCCGGCGAGCCGGGGCTGTCGCACGCGGTGCCGCGCCACACCCTCACCGACTGGGCGCGCGCCTGGCCGACGGGGGCGAACCGCAAGAAGTGGCTGCTCGCCTTCCCGCGCGGCTACGCCGACCTCATCGAGAAGCACGCCAAGCTGAACGGGCAGCCCGACGCGCTCCAGTTCGCCATCGTGCGCGAGGAGAGCGCCTTCGATCCGCTGATGGAGTCGTTCGCCAACGCCATCGGCCTCACGCAGCTCACCGCCGACCCGGCGAAGCGCTTCGCGCAGGGGCTGCCGCACGATCGCGCGGCGCTGCGCGACCCGGCGATCAACGTCACCATCGGCGCGCGCGAGCTCGGCGACCTGTGGAAGACCTACGCCGGGAACGCGGCGCTGGCGATCGCCGGGTACAACGCGGGCGCGGGCGCGGTGAACCGCTGGCTGCGCGATCCCGATCGGCGCGGGCTCGAGCTCGACGAGTGGATCGAGTCGATCCCCTACGACGAGACGCGCGGCTACACCAAGCGGGTGATGGGGAGCTGGTTCACGTATACGTGGCTGGCCGCCGGGCCGCTGGCGTCGACGGTGGCGAAGGCCGGCCCGCCGGTGGCGGCGATCGCGGCGGGCGCGCGTCAGGCCCGCGGCGGCGCGGCCGAGGCGCTGGCGGCGCGCGTGCCGCCGGTGCCGTTCGTGCTGCCCAAGCGCTGAAGCGCGCGACGGCGCAGCGCCGTCATCACCAGGCCGAACGGCAACAGCGGCACCACCATCGCGAAGAAGATCAGGCCGACGACGATCCCAATGAGCGCGGTCAGCGCGAACAGCCCGACGTCGCGGGCGGTCGCCGCCGCGCGTGGCCGATCGGTGCCCGCCTCACGCCGCGCGTCGGCGACGGACGAGGCCAGGAGCCGCTCGTAGTCCAGGCCGTACAGCGACGAGGTCCGGCGCCCGCGCACGAAGGCGCGGAAGACGCGCGCCGGGGCGACGAAGAGGCCGGCGGCGAGGCCGCCGAGGTTGAGCACCCACGCGGCGGTGAAGTCGCGGCAGCCGGCGCCGAGCTCCCACGCCGAGATCTCGAACTCGCCGCGCGTGTCCGTGTCGTAGTCGGTGAGGATGTGGTGGAGGTCGTGGTAGCGCAGGGCGCGGATGCGCGCCGGGGTGTTGGGGAACGGGAAGGGCACCGGCCCGAGCTTGAAGTCGACCCACGCGTCGTTGTAGCCGCCGTCGTCGCCGAACTGGTTCACCGCGAAGTACCGGGCGAGGGCCTCACGCATCGTCATCTCGGGCTCGTAGGTGGTGCGCATCGTCGTCCGCCTCCAGTCTCAACCACTGACCGTGCTCAGTGACTACAGTCATCCTGCGACCGCGGGCGCGCTCTGTCAAGCGGCGATTGACACGGACGATCGGCGGGCCCAGGCTCTGGCTCGATGACTCGGGTCAGTCGAACCCCGCGGCGCCCCCGCCCGGCCGCCGCGCCGCCGCGCCCGCGCACGCTCGCCCCGCGCGCGCAGCAGAAGCTCGACACGCGCGATCGCATCCGCGCCGCTGCGTGGGAGCTCTTCACCACCATCGGCTACGAGGCGACCACCACCAAGGCCGTCGCCGAGCGCGCCGGCGTCGCCAGCGGCACGGTCTTCGTGCACGCCGCCGACAAGCCCGACCTCCTCTTCCTGGTGATGCACGACCGCCTGGCGGCCACCGTCGACGCGCAGTTCGCCACGCTGCCGCGCACCCACGGCCTCGTCGACCAGCTGATGCACCTTTTCGGCGGGCTCATCCGCATGTACGGCGAGCACCCGGAGGTCAGCGCCGCCTTCGTGCGCGTGCTCCCCGGCAGCTCGCAGGGGCGGCCCAACGGCCAGCAGGTCGACTCGATGACCTTCGCCTTCCTCCACCGCGTCGGGCAGCTGGTGCGCGACGCCCAGGAGCGCGGCGAGATCGCGCGCGACGTCGAGCCGCTCCTCGTCGCGCAGCACGCCTTCGCGCAGTACTTCTTCTCGCTGCTGACGTGGATCGGCGGCTACGGCACCATCGAGGCCGTCGAGCCGGTGCTGCGCATGCACCTCCAGCTCCTCGTGCGCGGCATCGCGGCGCGCTGACGCCGACTGAGCGCGGTCACTCGGCGGCGTGGCGGAGCAGGACCGCGGCCAGCGGATCGGCGCCGTCGAAGTCCCAGCCCTGCGGATCACCGGACGCGAGGTCGTAGAACGACCAGACGAGGAAGCCGTCGGTCCCGGCCGCCTGGTGCGCGGCGATCTTGGCGTCCATCGCGGCGGCGCGCTCCTCGACGGTGAAGGCGTGCGGCGGCCGCGGCGCGGTGAGCCCCGCCTCGCCGATGAAGAAGGGCTTGCCGACCGCGTGCGCCGCGGCCAGCGCCGCGGCGATGCTGTTGGCGCGCGGCGCCCCCGACGTCGTCCCGGGGATCGGCTCGGCCGCCTCGGCGTAGGTCGGCGGCTGCGCGTAGTCGTGCGCCTCGACGACGTCGATGCCGTCGAGCGCGTGCAGCCGCTCGAAGCGCGCGTTGTCGGTGCCGGCCTGCCCGGTCCCGATGGTGCCGAGGCTGACGAGGTGGTTCGGGTCGAGCGACTTCACCAGCGCGGCGGCGTCGCGGGCGAAGCCGAGGAGCGCGTCGCCGTCGGGGCACTCGGCCTCGTTCATGAGCTGCCACATCGCGATCGCCGGCTCGTCGCGGTAGCGCGCCACGACGCGCGAGAGGTGCTCGCGGTAGGCGCCCTGCCAGCCGCCGGCGAACCAGGTCGCGCCCTTCCGCCCGTCGCTGGTCGCGGGATCGGCGTCGGTGCAGTCGCGCCACTCGTTCTCGAGCGTGAGCACCAGGCGCAGGCCGCGCGCGCGCGCCGCCGCGATCAGCCGATCGAGCGTGGAGAAGTCGCGCCCACCGTCGGTGAAGCGGGCGAAGGCCCAGGTCCGCACCACCCGCGCGCCCGTCGACGCCACCAGCTCGTCGAGGAGCCGCGCCAACTCGGCGTCCTCGTAGCCGCGCCCGCAGACGTAGCCGCCCACCGACGGCGGCGACGACGCGAGATCGTAGCGGTTCGCGCCGACCAAGCGGAGCCGCGCGCCCGCGGCCCACAGCTCCTCGCCGACGGCGCGCACGAAGGGATCGTCGGGCGACGGCGCGCCGCCCCCGTCGGGGCGCGCAGCCATCGACGGACCGCAGCCCGCCGCCAGCGCGACCGCGACGAGGACGACCGCGCCGGGCGCGGTCAGGAGCGCTTCTTCTTCTTGCGCTTGAAGAACGAGAAGACGCCCTCGTCCTCGTCGTCGACCTGCTCGGCGCCCGAGGTGAGCCCGATCTTCGGCGCCACGTCGCCGTCGAGCTTGGCCAGCTCCTCGACGAGGCGGCGCTGCTCGGAGGTGAGCTCGGTCGGGATCGACACCAGGAAGCGCACGACCAGATCGCCGACGCCGCGCCCGTGGACGTTGCGGATGCCCTTGCCGCGCAGCACCTGGATGGTGCCCGGCTGCGTCCCCGCGGCGACGTCCATCTCGACCTCGCCGTCGATGGTCGGCACCGTCACGCGCGTCCCCAGCGTCGCCTGCGCGAAGGTGAGGCTGACCTCGGTGAGGAGGTGATCGCCGTGGCGCGCGAAGCGGGGATCGGCCTCGACGTGGAAGGTGATGAACAGGTGGCCGGGCTGACCGCCGCGCGGCGCCGGGCCGCCCTTGCCCGGGATGCGCAACGTCTGACCGTCGTCGATGCCGGGCGGGACGTTGACCGTGAGCGTCTCGGTCTCCAACGTGACGCCGCCGCCCTTGCAGTCGGAGCACTTGTCCTTGATGACGGAGCCGCGCCCGCGGCAGGCGGGGCAGTCAGTGGCGATGTGGAGGAAGCCGTGGCGGGTGGCGACGCGCCCCTGGCCCCCACACGTCGTGCACGTCGAGGGGCGGGTGCCGGACTTCGCGCCCGTGCCGTTGCAGCCGGCGCAAGGGACGGGACGCTCGACGGTGACGGGGCGCTGACAGCCGCGCGCGGCGTCGGCGAGCGGGATGGTCAGCTCGGCCTCGATGTCTGCGCCCGACGGGGCGCGCTGCCCACCGAAGCCGCCGAAGTTGAAGCCGAAGCCGCCGAGGAAGTCCGACAGGTGGGACATGATGTCGTTCATGCCCATCCCGCCGAAGCCCTCGAAGCCGGCCTGCCTCGGCCCCTCGTGGCCGAATCGGTCGTAGAGGGCGCGCTTCTCGGGGTCGGTCAGGACCTCGTGCGCCTCGGCGACCTCCTTGAAGCGCTCCTCGGCCTCCTTGTCACCCTGGTTGCAGTCGGGGTGGTACTGGCGCGCGAGCTTTTTGAACGCCTTTTTGATCTCGGCGTTCTCCGCTTCGCGCGAAACGCCGAGGACCTCGTAATAACAACGCTTCTCTGAGCTGCCGTGGGGAATGGGCATTTGAACGTCGACGACCTCGGTAACTCAGGCCGAATGCAAGCTAACCTCGCCGATCGACAGCGTCAACGTCCAGGAGATACCCAACGCTCGGGAAGGGCGCTACGATTCCGCGCATGGCACTCGGCATCCTTCGTCGCCTCTTCGGCGGCGGTCGTGAAGGCGACGACCGGCACCAGGTCATCCAGATCCTCACCCCGCAGGCGGCGTCGGAGCGCAGCTTCGGGTCGAAGGTCGCCCTCGCGGGGGCGACGGTCGCCGGGTTGGCGATCGCGGCCGGCGTGGCGCTCGGCGCGCTGGCGATGCTCTTCCTCGCGGTGGGGACGATCTATTACCTGCTGACGCAGGTCCTCGGCATCAAGCTCGACCTCGACCCGCGCCAGTTCGTCGAGCGCGCGCAGCAGTACGCGGCGGCGTCGGCCGCCGGCCGCAACTAAGCCCCCTACATCCGGCCGAGCTGCAGATCGGCGACGAGGAGCGGCTCGCGCGCGAGGTGCGCCCGCGCTTCCGCCTGCGCGATGCGCTCGAGGTAGCGCGTGGCGATCTGGTCGAGCGCCTCCGTCGCGCGCACGCATTCGTCGCTCTCCCAATTGACCCGCCCCATCGACGGGTATTGGCAGGTCGAGCGCACACGCAGGTTGCGCGCGTCGACGAGCGCGCGCTCCGCCTCGGCGAGATCGTCGAGCCAGTAGCTCATGACGCCGTAGTTGGTGAGCGCGACGAGGTCGTGGTCGTCGCGCTCGACCGCCTGCGCGAGGAGGCGATAGGCGCCGCGGTAGTCGTGGCGCTTGGCGGCGATCAGCGCGAGGTTGTTGTAGGTCGCGCTCGTCGCTGCGCCGGTGTCGACGGCGCGGCGATACTCGGCCTCGGCGACGTCGAGGTCGCCGCGGAAGTGCGCGGAGAGCGCGCGGCGGAAGCTCTCGTTCGCGAGCCGCTGCGCGGTCAGCGGCACGCACCCACCGCCGAGGGTCAGCGCGATCGATGCCAGGACCGAGACCGGAATTGCGGCCCGATTCATGACCGACCTCCGTTTTCGAGCATGAAGGGATTTCTCGGTCGTCGCAAGACTCGACCGTGCTACCGTCGCTGCCCGGTGCGGATGCGCGGGCGAGCCTGGATCGGGCCAATCGCCGTTTTGACCCTCGGGTGCGTTTGCACCCCGGTTGAGGCTCACCAAGGCACGGTGTTTTACGGCGACCTCGCCGTGCGCGGCGCGACCGTGCGCCTCACGCTGCAGCTCCCCGACGTCGCGGTCGCGGCGGCGCTGCGGTCGCGCGACGTCGACGCGAGCACCACGCGCGACGAGGCGCTGCGGAGCGGCGAGGCGCTCGTGCGGCGCCTGGCGGAGACCATCACCGTCGAGGGCGACGGCCGCCGCTGCGCGCCGCCAGCACACGCCGACGAGCTGCGCGTCGAGGACAAGGCCGACGGCTTCTTCCTGTTGGTGGGCGCGACGTGGGACTGCGGCCACGCGGTCTCGACGGTGCGCCTCACCGACGGGCTGTTCTTCGACGTCGACGCGCGGCACGAGCTCATGCTGCGCGTGCTGGTCCCGGGCGAGCCGGCGGCGACCGAGATCCTGCGCGACGCACGACGCACCGTGACCGTGAGCCGCACCGTCGGCTGGCTCGAGCGCGCGCTCGACGGCGTGCGCCTCGGAATCGCGCACATCTTCACCGGCTACGATCACCTCGCCTTCCTGTTCGCGCTGCTCGCCGCCGCGCGCCTCGCGTCGCTGCGCCGCGGCCTCCTCGACGTCGCGCGCGTCGTCACCGCCTTCACCGTCGCCCACTCGATCACGCTCGTCGCCGCCGGGCTCGATCTGGTGCGCCTCCCCGCGCGCGTCGTCGAACCATCGATCGCGCTGTCGATCTTCGCCGTCGCTGCCGCCAACCTCATGCGCGTCTCGCGTGGCGGGGCCGGCGACGAGCGCGCGGTCACGACGGCGCGCCGGCAGGCGGCGGCCGCGTTCGCCTTCGGCCTCATCCACGGCTTCGGCTTCGCGTCGGTGCTGCGCGAGCTCGAGCTGCCGCGCGAGGGGCTGGTCGCGACGCTGCTCTCCTTCAACGTCGGCGTCGAGCTCGGCCAGCTCGCCATCGTGGCCCTCGTCGCGCCCGCGCTGGCCGTCGCCGCGCGCCCGCCGTCGTTCGCGCGCGCCGCCGCCATCCTCGCGCTCGCCGCGCCGGTCGCGCTCCTCCTCGTCGGCGCCGGCCTCGGCCGCGCCCAGGTCCTCGTCACCGTCGGTGGCGCCGCCCTCGCGCTCGTCGCCCTCGCCCCGCGCCTCGGCTACGCGCGCGTCGTCCTCGGCGGCAGCGCCGCCGTCCTCCTCCCGCTCTCGCTCTTCTGGTTCATCGAGCGCGTCCTCGACCGCGCGCTCCTCGGCGGCCTTTTCGGCTAGACAGCTACTCGACAGACCCTCACGACGAGCTGGGGCGCCGTCGCCACGGGCAACAGCATGGATCAGCGCTGAGGAGGAATGTGGCGAAGAGAGAAAGCGCGGAGCGGCAGAGACTAGAACTTCGGCTGAAGGAGCTTCATGTCGTCGCCACCGCCGTCGTCCTTCTTGGTGGCGGTCGCCTTCTTCTCCTTCTTGACCTTCGTCGACGAGGAGGAGTCGTCTTTCTTGTCCTTCTTGTCGCCGCCCGCCTTCGGCTCGGGCGTCGCGACCGCGGTCACGACCGGCGGCTTCGGCTCCTCGATCTTCTCGAGCGGGATCAGCACCGCGAGGTCCTTGTCCGTCGAGATTGTGCGGATCCCCGGCTTGTACCCGGCGAGCTTGACCTGGACGTCGAAGGTCTGCGCGTTCTTCTTGACCTTGAACGAGACCGGCGTGACGTCCTTCTCGGCCACGCCCGTGTCGCCACGGAGCACCGTCGCGCCCGACGGGTCGCTGTTGACGGTGATCTTGACGTCCTCGTCCTTCGGCGTCGGGTCGACGGGCGGCGGCGTGACCACCGCCGGCTTGTCGCCGTCGGGGTTCGTGTTGCCCTTGCCCTTGATGAGGAAGATCCCGCCCACGCCAGCGACGAGCACGACCGCCGCGGTGGCGACGATGACCGGCGTGCGCGAGCGGCGCGGACGCTCCTCGCCCCCCTCGGCCTCGCCAGCGGCGCCCGAGAGCGTCGTCGGGCGCTGCCCCACGCCCGTCGTCGGGCCCTTCTGCCCGGTGTTCTGACCCGTGCGCGTCGCGACCGGCGACGGCTGGTCGCCGAGGACGATGGTCGCGCCGAGGTTCTGCTGCCCCGTCGGCTGCGGCGTGTAGCCCGGGAGCGGGCGGTACGCCTGCATGTGCGCCGCCGGATCTTCGAGCGCGCGCACGAACTCGTCCATCGACTGGAAGCGACGATTCTTGTCCTTCTCGATCGCGTGGAGGACGAGCGCCTCGATCTCGGGCTTGATGTCGGGGTTCAGCGCCGACGGCGGATCCGGCGTCTTCGTCAGGTGGGCGACGAGGATCTCGCCGAAGCCGTCGCCGGGGAACGGCACGCGCCCGGTGAGGAGCTCGTACATGACGACGCCGATCGAGTAGACGTCGGAGCGGTGATCGATGTGCCCCTTGCCCTCGCACTGCTCGGGGGACATGTACGCGGGCGTGCCGATGACGAGGCCGGTGCGCGTCTTGTGCGACTGCCCCATGCCGCCGTCGCCGGTGAGCTTGGCGATGCCGAAGTCGAGGATCTTGACGAAGTTCTTATCGCTGCCGCGCGTGCAGAGGTAGATGTTCTCGGGCTTGAGGTCGCGGTGGACGATGCCCTTCGAGTGCGACGCCTGCAGCGCCGAGCAGCACTGCTTCATCACGTGCAGCGTCTCGAGCACCGAGAGGCCGGTTCGACGGAGGCGCGCCGCGAGGCTCTCCCCGTCGAGGAACTCCATGACGAAGTAGACGGTCTCGGGCGAGCCCGGGTCGAGGCGCACCTTCCCGAAGTCGACGATGTCGACGATGTTCTGGTGGCCGATGTCGTTGACCGCCTTCGCCTCGGTGAAGAAGCGCTGGACGATGTCTTCCTTCGCCGCGAGCTCCTCGAGGAGGACCTTCACCGCGACGCGCTTGCCGATGAGCGGGTGCTCGCCGAGATACACGGCGCCCATGCCGCCCTCGCCGAGCTTCGCCTTGATCTGGTAGTTCCCGATGCTCTTCCCGATGAGCGACATAGTTCTCCCGCGGCGGCAGGCGTTGGAGCTTACAGCTTATGCGACCCGACTATTCGCGTCAAGCACGCGGAGCCGGCCCGAAATGCCTACATTTCCGTCGGAAACCGACGGTTTGCTACTTGCCCTTGCCCTTCTTCTTGGCCGCCGCATCGGCGCCACCGAAGTCGGGTGTGAGCAGCGTCATATCGTCCTTCAGCTCGGTCGAGCCACCACCACCACCGCCCGAGCGCGACCGCGTTCCGCGCGTCTTCGTCGTCCCCTTCGCTGGTTCGGCCGGCTTCGGCACGACTGCAGGGACGTCCTTCTCGAGCGTCGCCAGGCGCGCGCCGTCGTGCGCCGCCGAGAGGCGCAGCGTCGCCGACTTGTAGCCCGCGAGCCGCACGCGCACGTCGAACTCCGCCTCGCCGCGCGGCACCTTCAGCGTGAGCGGCGTCCTGTCCTTCTCGACGAGGCCGGTGTCGGCGCGCAGCACCTCGGCGCCCGGCGGCTCCGAGGTGATCTTGATGGACACATAATCGTCCTCGGGATCGACCGCCTTCTCCTTGGTCGTCTCCTCCGGCTTGGGCGCGGTCTCCTTGGCGACGGGAGGCGGCGTCTCCTTCGTCGCCTCGGGATTTCCGTGCGCCGTCTCGGTGGTCGTCGTCCCCATCGAGCCGCCGCTTCCCTTCAGCTTCCAGTAGGCGAACCCGCCGCCGCCGCCGAGGAGCAGCAGCGCCGCGGCCGCGACGATCGCGCCCGTGCGTCGCCCACCGCCGATGCCGGTGACCTCGCCGCTGGCGCCCGAGAGCGTCGTCGGGCGCGGCACCGTCGTCGTGACCGGGCTGCGCGCCGACGGCATCGTGAGGTTCGCCGGCGGCGGCCCGAGCACCGTGGCCTCGGGGTCATAGTTGACCATCGTCGCCGCAGCGTTCGACGGCGTGTAGCCGGGCAGCGGCCGGTAGAGCTGCATGTGCGCCGCCGGATCGCGCACCGCCGCCAGGAACTCCGCCATCGTCTGGTAGCGGCGGTTCTTGTCCTTCTCGAGCGCGTGGAGGACCAGCGCCTCGACCTCGGGGCGGATCGACGGGTTGAGCTGCGACGGCGGCTCGGGCTGGCGCGTCATCTGCGCGATGAGGATCTCGCCGAAGCCCTCGCCCGGGAACGGCACGCGCCCGGTGAGGAGCTCGTACATGACGACGCCGAGCGAGTACACGTCGCTGCGGTGGTCGATGAGCCCCTTGCCCTCGCACTGCTCGGGCGACATGTACGCGGGCGTGCCGATGACGAGGCCGGTGCGCGTCTTCGACGACGTCGGCCCGTCGCCGGTGAGCTTGGCGATGCCGAAGTCGAGGATCTTCACGAACAGCGGATCGGCGCCGCGCGGGCAGAGGAAGATGTTCTCGGGCTTGAGGTCGCGGTGGACGATGTGCTTGGCGTGCGACGCGGCGAGCGCCGAGCAGCACTGCCCGATGACGTGCAGGGTCTCGGCCGCCGTCAGCCCCTGGCGGCGAATCCTCGACGAGAGGCTCTCGCCGTCGAGGAACTCCATGACGAAGTAGACGGTCTCGGGGCCGTACTGGTCGAGGCGGATCTTCCCAAAGTCGACGATGTCGACGATGTTCTGATGGCCGATGTCGTTGACGGCCTTCGCCTCGTTGAAAAAGCGCTGGACAATATCTTCCTTGGCGGCGAGCTCCTCGAGGAGGACCTTGATCGCGACCCGCTTGCCGATGAGCGGGTGCTCCCCGAGGTACACCGCACCCATACCGCCCTCGCCGAGCTTGGCCTTGATCTGGTAATTGCCGATGCTCCTGCCGATGAGCGACATGGACTCCCCTCTACTGCCCCCACTCTACCAGTCTACGTGAAGATCCGGCCGGGGTTTCGTAGAGAACGCTCGGCCGAACATTTTGATCTGTCACGGAGCCTCCAGGCGGGCAACTCCGGAGGTCGCGTGCGTCGCCAGGAAGCGGTTCGACTGGCGGACCGCCTCGGGCACGTCGAAGATCACGAAGTGCCCGTCGGAGCGGCCGCGCTGGTTGTACTCGAGGAGGACGCCGGTGGCCTTGCCGCCGGCGACGTTGTTGGCGACGGTGGGCTCGCCCCAGGCCAGGCCGGCGAGGTCGAGGTCGTCGATGGGCTCGAGCTGCGGCCCGATGGGCTGGACGCCCATCGCCATCGCCAGCGCCTTGATGACCGGGATCGGCGTGTAGTGGTCGACGATGCCGAGCGACTGGAAGATCGACTTCGGGGTCATCCCTGACGGCGGCTCCTTGAAGAAGGCGCGCGCGTAGTTGATGGGGTCGGTGTCCTCGATGTAGGTCTGCACCAGACTGAGGACCGGGTGGAACTCGTCGACGGTGCCCTGCACGAACGAGCTCACCACGCCGGGGATGTCGACGGGCTTGGTCTTGCCGAGGAGCGCGTGGATGATGCCGCCGCCCGCGCCCGAGAGGATGGCGGCGGGGACCTCCGGCTCGGCGGCGAGGAACAGCGGGCCGGTGAGGCCGCCCTGCGAGTGGCCCTTGAAGTAGATCCGCTTGGGGTCGAACTTGATGCGCTGGCCGGTGCCCGGCGCCGAGGCGACGTCGATCGACTTCACCAGGCGCAGGAGCTGGAAGTCGTCGAGCGCGCCCTGCTTCGGGTTGGTGCGGCCGGCGGCGAGGTTGGTCAGGTTGAAGAAGGCGAGGTCGATGTTGGTGCCGTCGGGGACGCGCGGCCCGTGCAGCACCTGGTCGATCGAGATCATCGCGAACTTGGTCACGCTGCCGTCGGTGTTGGTGACCGCGGCGGCGCTCTTGCCGGAGCCGTCGTTGATGAACGACTTGTAGCTGCCGCCGGTGCCGTGCGCGTAGAGGATCACCGGCCAGCCGTCGGCGGGCATGTCTCCGACGGGGATGGTCATCGCCACGCGCAGCGTCTCGATGCGCTGCACCTGCGGGATGCCATTTGCGTCAAGCACGAAGATGCCCTGGCTGTAGTCGTAGTCGTAGGGCGGGTTGCCGGTCTGGAAGTTCGGCGAGCGGAAGGTGCCGGTGAAGATGTGGTCGACGCCCTGCGCGTCGTCGCCCCCGTCGGTGAGGTCGGCGAGGACGGGCGCCTCCGCCTGCGCGTAGACGGCGGCGCGCAGCTTGAACATGATCGACGTCGCGTCGGTGGTGGTGAACACCGTCGCGCCGACGATGCGGCCGGCGAGCGACGGCTGGGCGGCGGCGATCCAGGCGCCGAGCGGCGCGTAGGCGACGGCGGCGGCGCGGATGCGCGCGTCGCTGGAGGTCGCGCCATTTTTGTCTAGCGCGGCCAGGAGGTCGGCGGCGGCGCGCACGCGACCGCCGTCGGCGGCGCGCAGCCCGTCGGTGAGGACGGCGGCGTAGGTGGTCTTCTCGCGCAGCGGCACGCCGGGCAGCGGCAGGAGCGCGATCCAGTTGGGGCCGATGAAGTCGTCGTGGTTGGGGCTGAAGGCGGCGCGGATGGGGCTCTTCTTGCCGTAGGTCGGCGAGCCCGGCGTCACGTCGACGATGAAGGCGGTCGTGCCGTCGAGGAGCGAGTCGGCCTCGGTGGCCGGCAGCGACGACGGATCGAGCGGCGCGTCGAGGCGGAAGTGCACCGCCGCGTTGAGCCCGAAGCCGAAGGTGTGCGCGTCGATCTCGTTCACGTAGTCGGCGAGCAGCCCGTCGATGCGCGGCAGCCCGGCGAGCGAGATCGAGCCGTCGGGATCGACGCGCACGTCGTTCGGGAAGGGCAGCGCGTAGAAGTCCTTCGTCTCCGTCGGGACCGGCGCGAACGTCGCCGGATCGAGGTGCAGATCGTGCAGCACCGTCACGCCCGGCGTGGAGCTGCACGCCCCGACGAGCGCCCCCAGAGCGACGGCGATCGCGACGCGGATCCCCCGACCGAAGCGCACCCGCTACGATCCCTGCGGCGGCGTCTTCGGCGCGCGCTTGCGCGCCTCGGCCTGCGCGAGGAGCTCGCGGCTCGAGGACACCCCCGGCACGCCCTCGGCCTCGGCGGTGTGCGAGAAGCCCTGGCGCACGATCGAGTGCCACATCGACGGCTTGTAGACGTCCCCGGCGAGCATCGAGGTGATCACCGAGCACACCGTCGGGTTCCGCGCCGAGACCATCAGCACCTTGCGCAGGTTCTGGGCGTAGAACTCGTGGACCAGCGTCTTGAAGATGTCCATGCCGCGCTGGTAGTCGGCCTGGTAGCCGGCGAAGCGCTCGGGGGCGAAGTCGTCGTCGGTGATCGCGCCGTCGATGCGGTCGGCGGCGAACTTGGCGCCGTTGACCGCGAGCAGCACGCCCGTCGAGAACAGCGGATCGACGAAGGCCGCCGCGTCGCCGACCATCAGCATGCGCTCGGAGTAGAACTGGCGGCAGCGGTAGCTCCAGTTCGCCTGCGAGCCGACCTCGAGGATCTTGGTGGCGTTGGCGAGGCGGCCGCGGAGGTGCGGCGTCGACTCGAGCGCCTTCTCGAACATCTCCTCGGGACGCGAGCCGCGGTTGATTTTTGTAAAGCTCTTTTCGAAGACGAAGCCGACCGAGGTGTCGCCGTCCTTGAAGGGGATGGCCCAATACCAGCCGCCGTCGAAGAGGCCGATGATGATGTTGCCCTCGTCGAGCGCGCCGGTGCGGTCGACGTTCTTGAACATGCAGTGGACCGCGACGTTGGTGGTGATGAGCCCGTCCGGCTCCTTGAGACGGTGGCGGTTGGCCATCAACGCGTCGCGGCCGGTGGCGTCGACGAAGAACTTGGCGGTGACCTCGTAGGGTGCGCCCTCCTTCGGCGTGCAGCGGGCGACGACGCCGGCGGCGCCGAGCGTCACGTCGTCGACGCGGGTCTCCTCGCGGACCTCGGCGCCCTTCCGGCGCGCCTCGTCGAGGAGCATCTTGTCGAAGTCGGCGCGCTTGACCTGGTAGGCGTAGGGGCGGCCTGGGCGGATCGCCGTGTCGAAGTAGTACGTGAAGGTCGAGCCCGACTCTTCGTGCACGAACATCGCGCCGGGCTTGTGGATGTAGGTGGCGTCCATCTGCTCGAGGACGCCGAGCTCCTTCCAGACGTCGTTGGCGAACGGGAGCAGCGACTCGCCGATGTGGAAGCGCGGGAACTTTTCCTTCTCGAGGACGAGAACGGTACGGCCGCGCTGACGGAGGAAGTTGGCGGTGGAGGAGCCGGCGGGCCCGCCGCCAGCGACGATCACGTCGTAATCGTAGTGCATGGCCGCAAAGGTACCACGGCCCGACCTGTACGCGTGTAAGACGCCCGACAGGTCGAATGGTGACCTGCTTTACAAAAATCTAGATCTCGTCGAGGTCGCCGAGAAAGCGCTTGAGCTGGCCGTCGACCATCAAATTCCGCTCGCGCGCGTCGTAACGCCCGGCGCGGTAGCCCGACTGGATCTCCTCGAAGCGGGCGCGCTCGTCGGCGATGCGCTCGCGGAAGCGGCCGGTCTTCTGCGAGATCTCCTTCTGGTTCTTGACGAAGAAGGCGATGAGCGAGGCGCCCGTCGCGGCGGTGAGGAGGATGCCGAGCGGCCCGCCGAGCGCCCAGCGGAGCGCGAGCCGGAGCGCGACGACGCCGATGGCGCCGGCGGCGAGGTTCTTCAGCCCCTTTTCGCCAGTGACCGCGTCCTTGGCGAGCGACATCGTCTGGCCCGAGGCGATGACCAGAGCGACGAAGTTCGCGCGCCGCGTCTTCCAGCCGCGGTCGTAGTACTCCTTGATGGCGAGGCGGAGGTAGTCCTCGAAGGTGTCGTAGCTGGCGGCCTGCGACTCGTCGCGCGGGGCTGTGTCGGCCATGGGGTTGATCGGAACCTAACAACGGTCGACCCCCTTGCAAAGGTGCGGCATGCTTCGGTCACATGCGCCTCGTCGGGTCGCTGGCCGTCCTCGTCGTCAGTGCCGTCGCTCATGCCGCTCCGCCGCCGTCCGCGCTGGCCCGCGCGCGCGCCGCGCTCGACGGAGGCAAGTACGGCGACGTGCAGAAGATCGTCGCGACCGTCGCAGCGAGCGAGCGCAGCGAGGCCGACGCGCTCGTCGGGGAGGCGCTGCGGAGGACGGGCCGCTACGCCGACGCGCGCAAGCTCCTCGAGGCGACGCTGCAGCGCGATCCGGCGGCGCGGGCGGCGCGGCTGGAGCTCGGCCTGGTGGCGCGCGCCGTCGGGGACGAGGCGGCTGCGAAGCGGATCTGGAACGCCTTCTTCGACGACTACGAGCAGGGGCGGATCGACAAGAATCGGCCGCGCGAGCTCCTGTGGGTGGCGCTGGCGGCGCGGTACCTCGAGAGCTGGCAGGACGCCAACGACGTCTTCCGCGAGGCGGTCGATCTCGACGGGGGCGACAAGGTCGAGCGGGCGCGCGCGCAGATCGAGTGGGCGGCGCTGTTCCTCGAGAAGTACGACGCGGGGCACGCCGAGCGGGAGCTCGAGGGGGCGCTGAAGGCGCTGCCCGACGACGCCGACGCGCACGCGCTCATGGCGCGGGTGAAGCTCGAGCAGGGGTACGACGTCGTCGCCGCCGAGAAGGAGATCGCGCGGGCGCTCAAGGCGAACCCGCGCCACGCCGAGGCGCTGGCGCTGCGGGCCGAGCTCTTCGTCGACACCGAGGCGTACGAGAAGGCGCTGGCGGTGTGCGAGGAGATCGAGAAGACCAACCCGGAGGATCTGCGGGCGCGCACCGTCGCGGCGGCGGCGCGCTGGCTGATGGAGGATCGCAAGGGGTACGAGGCGGAGCGGGCGCGCGTGCTGGCGACGAACCCGCGGGCGTCGTCGTTCTACGTCGGCGTCTCGGACTTTCTTGTCAAGCAACATCGATATGACGACGTCTCGGCGATCCTCGACGAGGCGGTGAAGCTGAACCCGAAGGATTGGGCGGCGCTGGCGGGGCTGGGGGCGAACGCGCTGCGGCTCGGCGACGAGAAGCGCGGGCTGGAGATGCTGCGGCGGGCGTGGAAGGGGGACCGCTTCAACGTGCGGACCTACAACCTGCTCAACCTCTTCGAGGACATCATCCCCAAGCAGTACGTGCTGTCCGAGCCGGCGAAGGGGGCGGCGCCGATCGCGCTGCGCGTGCCGAAAGGGGACCGCGCGCTCGTCGAGAAGTACGTGCGGCCGCTGCTCGAGCGGGCCTACGCCGACATGGTGAAGCGGTATGGGTTCACGCCGAAGGGGCCGGTCGTCGTCGAGCTGTACGGTGACAACGAGCACTACGCGGTGCGGACGGTGGGGCTGCCGGGGCTGGAGGCGCTGGGGGTGACGTTCGAGCGGGTGGTGACGTCGATGTCGCCGTCGGGCGGGCGGTTCAACTGGGGGATGACGCTGTGGCACGAGCTGGGGCACGTGTTCTCGATCCAGCTCTCGAAGTCGCGGGTGCCGCGCTGGTTCACCGAGGGGCTGAGCGAGTACGAGACGGCGCGCGAGCGGCCGGAGTGGTCGCGGCACACGTACGCCGAGCTGAATCGGGCGCTCAGCGACGGGAAGCTGTACTCGGTGGGGCAGCTCAACGAGGCGTTCCTGCGGGCGCGCGACGTGGCGCACATGGTGATCGCGTATCACCAGTCGGCGGAGACGGTGACGTTCCTCGCGCGGCGGTTCGGGTTTCCCAAGGTGGTGGAGGCGCTGAAGCTGTTCGGCGACGGGAAGCGGACACCGGAGGTGATTCGGCGGGTGACGGGGATGGACGTGGCGGCGTTCGATCGCGCGTTCCGGGAGGATCTGGCGGCGCGGCTTCAGCCGTACAAGGGCACGCTGTACGTGCGGCACTCGGACTACAGCGACGTCGAGGGGTTGCGCGAGCGGATGAAGGCGGGGGATCGGAAGGCGGCGGCGCTGGTTGCGTGGGCGCTCATGAAGGGGCGGCACGCTGACGAGGCGAAGAAGATCGTCGACGAGGCGCGGGCGCGAAAGGATTTGACGATCGACGAAAGGCGACTCGTGGATCTCGCGGCGGCGCAGCTGGCGGTGAACGTGAAGCAGTGGGACCTGGCGAAGGCGTTGCTCGACGATCTGGTGAACAAGATCGGCGGCGACGGGGCGGACGCGCGGATGCTGCGCGGGCAGGTGGCGGTGGCCGAGGGGCGGACCGCCGACGCGGAGAAGGAGTACGCGGCGGCGAAGCGGATGGACCCGCACCGGCCGGAGCCGGCGGTGGAGCTGTTTCGGCTATACGATAAAGCGGGACGGACCGACGCGGCGCTGCGCGAGCTCGAGGAGGCGGCGCGGCTCGACTGCATGGACGCCAGCCTGCAGCTGAAGCTGCTGTCGGAGACGGCGAAGGCGAAGCGCTGGGCGAAGGTGCTGGAGCTGGCGCCGCTGGCGCTCTACGTCGCGCCGGGGGAGCCGAAGGTGCAGCGCGCGATCGCCGAGGCGCTCGTCGCCGAGGGCAAGATGAAGGAGGCGCTCGAGGCGATCGACGCGGCGCTCGCGGCCGACCCCGACGACGAGACCAAGGCCGCGCTGCGGGCGCTGGCCGAGCGCGCCGGGCGAATTTAGCGTCTAGCCGATATTGAGGAGGCGCGTCGCCTGACGCACCACCTCGGCGAGGCGGATGGGCTTGTCGAGGTAGACGTCGGCGCCGGCGGAGAGCGCGGCCTCGCGCGCGGCGGGACCGCCGGCGGAGAGCGCGATCACCGGGACGCGACCGCCGCCGCCGCCGTTGTCCTGCAGCGCGCGGACGTGGCGGAGGAACTGCGCGCCGTCCATCACCGGCATGTAGACGTCCATGATGATGATGTCCGGCGGCGCCTTCTTCAGACGGTCGAGCGCGATCTGGCCGTTGCCGCAGAGGTCGAAGGTGAAGCCGACCTTGCCGCCGAGGTCGCGCCGCGCGGCGCCTTCGAGCCCGTCGGTGATGAGCTCCGCGACGTGCGGGTTGTCCTCTACCAGGAGGACGTGGACGATGCGCTTCTCCCCCATGCCGGGATCAGGATCGCTCGGCAGGGCCACCCGGAGCAAGCGCGAGCGCGACCGACTCCTGCGTCGGCACATCGCCTTCTTCGCTTTCGGTGCGAGCTGCGGGCGCGTCGGCGGCGTCGGGCGTGGTGGCCGGGAGGCGCAGGCGGAAGGTGGTGCCCTGGCCGGCGACGCTGGTCACCGCGATCGCGCCGCCGTGCTCGACGATGATCTGCTGCGTGAGCGCGAGGCCGAGGCCGGTGCCGCCCTCCTTCGTCGAGAAGAAGGGATCGAACACCTTGGCCAGGTGCTCGGCGGGGATGCCGGGGCCGGTGTCGCCGATCTCGAGCTCGACGGCGGCGCCCGCGTCGATGGCGCGCGCGCGCAGGGTCAGGCGGCCGCCGTCGCCCATCGCCTCCTTGGCGTTGCGCAGGAGGTTGAGGAGCGCCTGGCGGAGCTGGTTCTCGTCGGCGAGGACCGGCGGCAGCGACGGCGGGAGGTCGGCGGCGACGGTGATGTGGGCGGCGGCGAGCTCGGGCTGGATGAAGGCGAGCAGCGCCTGCACGAGGGCGCGCAGATCCTCGCGCTCGAGGCGCGGGCGCGGCAGGCGCGCGAATCGGAGGTAGGCCTCGGTAATTTCTGTCAAGCGGTCGACCTCCTTGCCGATGGCGCGGAGGAGCGCGCGCGCCTCCTCGGCCTCGGCGGGGTCGGCGCTCGACGAGGCGGCCAGGCGGGCCACGGTCTCCTCGAGGAGCTCGGCGTTGAGGCCGACGCTACTGAGCGGATTTCTGACCTCGTGGGTGATGTGCGCGGCGATCTTGCCGACGGCGGCAAGGCGCTCGGAGCGGATGAGCTGCTGCTCGCGCTCCTCGAGGGCGGCGGCCATCTGGTTGAACTCGCGGCCGAGGGCGCCGATCTCGTCGTTCGACGAGGCGTCGACGCGCTGGGCGTAGTCGCCGCGGGCGATCTCCTTGGCGCGCTCGGCGAGGCGGCGCAGCGGGCGGATGGTGCGCGTGGCCATCACCATCACCGCGACGCCGACGAGGACCGCGACGACGGCGAGGAGCATGGTGGCCCAGGCGGCGCGCGTCTCCGACTCCTCGAGGCGCAGCGCGGCCTGCTGCGCGCGGAGGCGGAGCTCGGCCGAGATCTGGATGAGGTCGCGGTGGATCGAGCGCTCGCGGCGGAGGAGCTGCTCGGCCGAGGTGCGGATGTGCTCGAGCTCGGCGGCGGTGGGCGCGCGGGGCGCGTCGCCGATGCGGCCGTAGACCTCGTCGAAGAGCGGCTCGTCAGCGCGGAACTGATCGGCGACGTTGTCGAGGCGGCGGCGGAGCTGGTGCAGGAGCGCCTGCTCCTCCGGCGACGGGCGGCGGTTCTCGAGAGCGGCGAGGTGCTCGAAGGCCTTCGGCATCTGCTGCGAGAGGCGCGTGCGGCGGACCTCGTCGATGGCGAACTTGATGAAGCGCGGCATGCGCCAGGTGGTCTCGGCGGGCGGCGCGCCGTCGCTGTTGCCGCCTTCGGTCGTCGGGCGGCTCAGCTTGACGAGCTGCTCGCTCATCACGCGGAGGAGGTTGCCCTGCCCCGTCTGCATCTCGGCGACCTGGAGGCGCAGCTCGAGGTAGCCGCGCGAGACGAGGCGCAGCTCGTCGCCGAGCGAGCGCACCGTCACCGCGCCGTACGTCGCGACCCCGCCCGAGGAGACGAGGACGACGAGGAAGCCAAGGAAGATCTTGGCGGAGATGGAGAGGCGCATCCGACTCGCTGACACAGTGTATAATGCGCCGTCATGCGCCGCTATTCGACGACAGCAGCCACGGCGGTCGGGCTCGGGGTCGCGCTCGCGATCCTCGCGCCAGCGACGGTGCGCGCGGCCGATCCCAGCATCGCCGTCCTCGGGCTCGAGGCGGTGGAGGTCCCCGAGAACCTGGCGGGGGCGCTGACCGACGCGCTCCGGCAGCGCGCGGCGGCGACGGCGGGCGTTCGCGTGCTCCCGGCCAAGGACCTCATCGAGATCAAGATGGTCTTCGGCTGCGACGAGAACGCGCCGTCGTGCATGGCGCAGGCGGGCAAGTCGCTGAACGCCGACAAGCTCTTGTACGGGACGCTGCGCAAGGGCAAGGGGCGCGACGGCATCTCGGTCGCGCTGAAGTTGCTTAACGTGAAATTGGGCGCCGTCGAGCGGCAGGTCAGCGACGAGGTGCCGCGGCGGTCGCTGGCGCCGGGCGCGGTGCAGCAGATGGCGGCGCGCTACTTCACGCAGCTCGTGACGGTGGCGACGAAGCCGGTGCTGACGGTGAGCTCGACGCCGTCGGGGGCGATGGTCGACGTCGACGGACAGTCGGCGGGGCCGACGCCGGTGACGCTGCGCGATCTGGCGCCGGGGACGCACGAGGTGAAGGTGACGATGGCGGGGCGCAAGCCCTTCTCGCGCACCGTCGAGCTGCTCCCGGGCGGGACCTTCGAGGTGACGGCGGCGCTCGAGGCCGCGACGGTGGCGACGACGACGGTGACGCCGACGCCGACGCCCACCCCGACGCCGCCCCCGCCGGGGCTGGTGCCGGAGCCAAAGCCGGCGACGGGGCCGAGCGGCGAGACCGAGGCGAAGCGCACGGGCAAGCCGGGACGCACGGCGAAGGCGCTGGCGATCGCGGCCTGGGCGGGCGCGGTCGTCGCCGGCGCGGTGGCGATCTACACTTGGCGGACCTACGCGGGCCTCGAGGACACCGCGCACAAGTCGCTGGAGAACGTGCGCGCGGGGCTCGGGCGAGCGCCTACCACCGACGAGGAGCGCTTCTTCCAGAAGCCGACCTGCGACGTGCCGGCGGGCCTGAGCGGCGCGTCGGTGGAGCAGTACAGGAACGACTGCAACTCGGGGAACACCTTCGCCAACGCGACGACGGCGCTGTGGGTCGTCGCCGGGACGCTGGCGGCGGCGGGCGTCGTCGGGTACGTGGTCGGCGATCGCCAGGCGGCCAAGGCGGCGGAGAAGACGAAGACGACGGCCGGCGTGCTGCGCCAGTCGCTGCAGATCGCGCCGGTGTTCTCGTCGCAGGGCGGCGGGCTCCAGGCGGCGTTCGAGTTCTAGGAGTTTTCGTCTAGCGTGAAGTGGGCGGCGCTCGCGGCGACGGTGGTTGCGGCGGGCGCCTGCGGGGGGGAGCGCGCGGGCGTCGGGCGCGCGGCCATCGTCGGCGGCGGGCCGAGCGACGACGCGTCGGTGGTGCTGCTGCGCGCGGAGGTCGGCGGGCGCGAGGTGATCTGCAGCGCGACGGCGATCGCGCCGCGGGTGGCGCTGACCGCGGCGCACTGCCTCGATCCGGCCGTCGTCGGCGACGGGGCGCGCTGGTCGATCTTCGTCGGGGCGGCGCTGCCGTCGCCGACGCCGCGCGAGGCGCTGGTGCCGGTGCGCGACGCCATCCGCCACCCGCTCTATCAGCTGGCGACGGCGGGCGCGGGGAACGACCTCGGCGTGGTGGTGACGACGGTGGAGCTGGGGGCGCCGGTGCGGGCGCTCAACCGCGCGGCGATCGACGACGCGCAGCTCGGCGCGGCGGCGCGCCTCGTCGGGTACGGCGTGGTCGAGGCGAACGACGCGGGCGAGGCGACGCTGGGGACGCGGCGCGAGGTGGTGACGCCGCTCGGGCGCGTCGACGCCAAGCGGCTCTGGTTCCTCGACGGGACGAAGAACAGCTGCACCGGCGACTCGGGCGGGCCGGCGTTCATGACGATCGCCGGGGCGGAGGTCGTGGCCGGCGTGATCTCGTTCGGCGACGAGGCCTGCGCGAGCTACGGGACCGCGACGCGCGTCGACGTGCACGCCGACTCGTTCGTGCAGCCCATCCTCGATCGCGTGGCCGCCGAGGCGCCCGGCGACGGCGGGACGGGCGGCGGCGGCGGTGGCGGGTGCGCGGTGGCGCCCGGACGCGGCGACGGGAGCGCGGCGCTGATCGTGCTGGCGGGGGCGCTGGCGCTGCTCAGCGCGAGAGCTCGACGGCCCAGCGATCTCCGACGCGCACGCAGCGGACCCGATCGACCTCGCCGTTGGCGCCGCGCACCTCGACCTGCGCCTCGTCGCCGCGCTTCTCGCGCAGCCTGATTCCCGTCAAGCGGAAACGCGGCGGCTCCCACCCGACGGCGATCAGCTCCTCCGGCGCGATGGCGCGGCGGCCGGCGACGGGGGCCGCGCGCTTCGCCTCCTCCTCGAGGCGGCGCCTGGTGTCGGGGCCGAGGAGCCCCCACACCGCGTCGCGATCCCCCGCCGCGCTGGCGTCGGCGAGCTTGCGCACCGCGCCCTCCGGCGAGCGCGCGCCCGCCGAGCAGCCGACGCCCGCGAGCAGCATCGCGACGAGGAGGAGCGGCCTCACGTCGGCGGGTAGAGCCCGACGCGCTCGCGCACGAGCTTCATGGTCTCCTCGGCGCGCCGGCGCGCGACCGCCCCGCCGTCGCCCAGGATCTGCCGCACGCGCTCGGGCTGCGCCTTCCACTCGGCGGCCTTCTCGCGAATCGGCGTCAACGTCTTGACCATGTTCTCGGCGAGCGCGCGCTTCGAGTCGACGCACCCCTTCGTCGCCGAGCGGCACCCCTCGTGGAGCTGCGCCGTCTCCTCGGGCGAGGCGAAGAAGCCCTGGAGGCCGCAGACGTAGCAGCTCTCGGGGTGCCCGGGATCGGCCTTGCGGAGCCGCGTCGGGTCGGTGAAGGCGTTCGCGATCTTCTTGCGGATGACCTCGGGCGCGTCGGCGAGATCGACGGTGTTGCCGAGCGACTTCGACATCTTCTGCTTGCCGTCGAGGCCGAGGATCTTGGTCGCCTTGGTGTGCAGCGGCATCGGCTCGGCGAAGGTCTCGCCGAACTTGCCGTTGAAGCGGCGCGTGATCTCACGCGTGAGCTCGAGGTGCTGCACCTGGTCGGCGCCGACGGGGACGAGGGTCGCGCGGTAGAGCAGGATGTCGGCGGCCATCAGCACCGGGTAGTTGAAGAGCCCGGCGTTGACCACCTCGGCGCGCTCGCTCTTGTCCTTGAACTGGGTCATGCGGCCCAGATCGCCGAAGGGCGTGACGGTGTTCAGGATCCACATGAGCTCGGCGTGGAGCGGGACGTGCGACTGCACGAACAGCGTGCACGTCGACGGGTCGAGGCCGCACGCGAGGAGCTCGGCGGTCATCTCGTGGACGCGCCCCGGCATCGCCGCCGGGTCGTAGTCCTGGGTCATCGCGTGGAGATCGACGACGCAGAAGAGGCAGTCGTACTTCGACTCCTGCGACAGCGCGACCCAGTTCTGCACCGCGCCGAGCCAGTTCCCGATGTGGAACCCACCGCCTGACGAAGAGGGCTGGATGCCAGAGAAGACGGTCTGCCTCGAGGTCGCGTCGGCCATCGCACCGCGTTGATAGTCGGCCGTCGACGGGGTGTCAAGGCGACGCGCGGCATCAGGTGTGATACTGAATGGAACCTGCCCGGAGTGCGTCCGAGGACGCAAGGGAGGACCTATGAAACGCCTCGTGCAAGTAGTCGCGAGTGGTGTCGCGGGGATCATCCTCGCCGGCGCCCTCGAGGGCTGCTACGTCGAGACGGTACCGCCGCCAGCGGCGCCGACTCGGGTCTACGTCTCACCCCCGCCGCCGCCGCCGCCACGGGTCGTCGTCACGACGCCCCCACCGCCCCCTCCGCCGACGGTGTACAACCCGCCTCCGACGACCTACGTCCCGCCGCCGGCGAACCCGGAGCCGGAGTGGACGCCGCCGCCGCCGGGCTACGGCATCGATTTCAACTTCCCCGTCGGTGAGCCGCCTCCGATCGCGGTCGAGTACTCGCCGCCGCCGCTCCTCGAGGAGTACCAGGGCCAGGCGCCGACGTGGAACGCGGTCTGGGTGCGCGGCTACTGGCACTGGGACGCGGGCTGGGTCTGGGTGCGCGGCCGCTGGGTCGTGCCGCCGGGCCCCGACTACGTCTGGTGGGAGCCCTACTACGAGAACCGCAACGGCATCATCGTCTACGTCGGTGGCCACTGGCGGCCTCGGTACCAGACGTGGCGGCCGCCGCCTCCGGTGTACATCCCGGTCTCGCCGGCGCGCCCGCGGCCCGGTGTCTATGTCGGGATTCGGCCGCCTCCGTCGGTGGGCGCGTTCGTGCCGCCGCCGCCCGGATCGCGCCCGGGCGTGTGGGTGCCGGCGCCGTCGCGGCCGGTGATCGCGCCGCCGTCGACGCCGGGTGGGTACCGTCCGCCGCCGGTGGTGTCGCCGTACCCGCCGTCGGGGCCCGGCTACCGTCCGCCGCCGCCGGTGGTGTCGCCGCCGCCGCCGTCGGGCCCTGGCTACCGTCCGCCGCCGCCGGTGGTGTCACCGCCGCCGCCGTCGGGTCCCAGCTATCCGCCGCCGCCGTCGACGACGACTCCGC
>Ga0272446_1000209_pt1 | contig 91381 bp, 74 predicted proteins | sample YNPCB0061_FD_194587 | JGI IMG/M metagenome (GOLD analysis project Ga0272446, IMG submission 194587) | Hot spring microbial mat communities from Yellowstone National Park, WY, United States - YNP-CB-006-1 | ecosystem: Environmental > Aquatic > Thermal springs > Hot (42-90C) > Sediment | place...
CCCAGAGTGGGGCCCAGAGTGGGGCCCAGAGTGGGGCCGTCAGGTTGGGAAACCGTGGACTGTCTCCGGCCTGCGCCCGGGTCAGGGACGCCATTGGGCACTACGGCGACATGTCGGGCCTGCGTCAGGCGCAGCCGTCCCTGTGTCAGATGCCACCGGTGGGCCGCCTGCGACACAACCGATACGGCATCGAGGCGGGGCAGCAGGAAGTTCAGCGCCCGGAGATTTCTGGCGTCATATTCGAGGTTGTGCAGCGTCAGGACGAGCTTGACCGGCAGGCCGCGCCGCGCCCACCACGCATGGAGGGCTTCAACGGCCTGGTTGGCATGAATCAGGGTGATGCCCTCGGCCCGGATGCGTTCGCGCAACCAGCCAGCCAGAAACGGGTCGAACGGTGCACGCCGCCGGCGGAAAAAGGCGTGCGGCAGTGCATGAAACTCAGCGGCCGCCGTGCCGTCGCCAAAGCCGGCCAGGCAGGCGCTGATCCCAACGTCCCCGGCCCGCCGGCAGGTGGACAGCACCAGCGTTTCGACGCCACCACGGTTGAGGGAGTCGAGCAGATAGAGAACCCGCAAGTGCTTCAAGGAAAGCGGAGAGGACTGGCGCCGGATGCGCCTAGGCCATCACATTGTCGCCAGCCGATGGTGGCGGCGACGGCGGCGGACTGATGAACGGCTGCATCAGTTGCTCCCAGCTTTGCCGGATGGGTTCCATAATGGCCTGAAACGCCGGGTTTTCGCGCAGCCGCGCCCAGTCGGGATTGGAAATAAACCAGGGATAGTTTTCGTTGCCAAGCGCCACGGCCCGGCGCAGCCAGTACAGCGCATCTTCGTCATCGCCCAGCGCCGCGTAGAGCGTCGCCAGCCAGTAGGCGGCATCGCCGTCGGCATTGGCAATTTCACGCACGGCATCGTTGATGAGCGCCCGCGCCCGGTCAGGCTGCCCCTCGATGACGAAGGCCAGCCCGTAGATAGGACGGAAGCCATGGAGGTCGGGATTGCGCTCGAACAGTTCCCGGAACGTGCGCGCCGATTCTGCGTGCCGCCCCTGGTAGTAGAGCACCTGTCCCAGCACCATTGTGGCAAAAGGATGGTTGGGTTCGATAAACAGCGCCCCGTCGAGATGTTCCAGAGCTTCCTCGTAGTGACCCTGGTAAAGGGCAATGCGGGCGCGGTTGTACGACACCCGCACGACATCCGTTGGGTCAAGCCGCAGACATGCTTCGTATTCGGCCAGAGCCGGCCCGTACAGCCCATCCCACCGGTGCAGGTAGGCCGCCGTGTTGTGCGCCGCCGGGTCGTTGGGCGCAATGGCCAGCATGCGCCGCACCTGCTCGCGGGCGCGTACCTTCTCGCCCTTGAGCAGGTAGTAATAGACCATGTTGATCTGCGGCTCGATGAGCGAGTCATCGAGCGCCAACGCCTGCCGGAAGCGTTCCGCTGCGCGCTCGAAATACAGCGCCCCGCCGATGCCTTTCAGCACATATTCGACATAACACAGGCCCATGCCGGAATGGGCCAGGGCGAAGTTGGGGTCGCAGGCCAGCGCATTTTCAAACATTTCGGTCGCGGCGCTGAAATCATCCTTGAGCATCGTCTGGCGGAAACGCTGCAACTGGTTGCGTCCACGCAGGTAATACTCAAAGGCTTCCGCGTTGCGGGTCGTGGGCTTGGCAATGCGCTCCTGCTCGGTCTGGCTGATGCGGACGCGCAGTTCTTCACAGATTTTCTGCGCCAGGGTGTCCTGCAACGTGATGATGTCCTGGGCGTCGAGGTCAATCTTGTCGCTCCAGAGGATTTCTCCGGTGTGAACGTCAATCAACTGGGGCGTGACGCGCATGCGCTGTCCCGACTTGACGTAGGCGCTGGTCATCACGGCATCCACCTGGAGTTCGTTGCCGACGTAGATCGGGTCGAGGTCACGCCCCTGGTACTTCGCCATGTAGCTTGACGGACGCACGACGATGGACTTGAGACCGGCCAGTTCGGTGATGACGCTGTCCGCAAGGGAAAAACTGTAAAAGTCCGTCTGGGGGTCGCCGCTCAGGTTGCGGAAGGGAAGAATGGCAATCGAACGTTTGTCGGATGTACGCCACGAACTGGGCATCGAGTCCCGGAGCGCATGACCTTTGTCGGCAATGTCGTCGGTTTTTTTCTCGGTGGGCGGTGGTTCAGCGGATTGGGGTGAACCGGTGGGGCGACTGGGCAGAACGGAGGGTGGGGTGTTTGTCTGACTGATGGGGGTCCGGTCAGCCGTGCCGCGCAGCCGGCTGATGAGCCGTCCCACAACGCCGCCCGTGAGCCAGTTGCTGCGTTCGTGGCGCGGAGCCACCATGGGCAGCAGGGAGTCGTCGGTCAGCGGTTGCCCGGTCTGCATCTGGACGGCGCGCAGGAGCTGCTTGAGGTCCGCCTGGAACTCGCGCATCGTCTGGTAGCGGGCCGCCACATCCTTGGCCGTCGCCTTTTCGAGAATGCCTTGCAGCCGTTCGGGAACGGCCGGATTGATGGACGACAGCGGCGGGAGCGGCTCATGCATGATGGCGTGCATGACATCCACCGTGCTTTTGCCCTGAAATGGGAGGCGGCCGGCTGCCATTTCGTAGATGACGATGCCCAGCGAGAACACATCCGAACGGGCATCAATCGTGCCGCCACGGGCCTGCTCCGGCGACATGTAACCGGCCGTGCCAAAGGGAACACCGGCCTGGGTCAACTCCATGACGGACTCATCGCCAATGTTTTTGGCCGTGGCTTTCGCCAGGCCAAAATCGAGAATCTTGGCCTGTCCACGCTCATTGACAATGACGTTGGTGGCTTTGACATCCCGGTGAATGACGCCCCGCTCATGCGCTGCGGCCAGCGCATCGGCCAGTTGGACAGCAATGGAGAGGGTGCTTTCCATATCCAGCGCCCGCCCCCGTACCATCTGCTTGAGGCGTTTGCCTTCGAGGTACTGCATGACGATGAAATGCAGCCCACGGTCCTCGTTGATTTCATAGACCGTGCAGATGTTCGGGTGGTCAAGCGCCGAAGCGAGCTGGGCTTCGCGGAGAAACCGCTTGCGGGTTTTTTCATCCGCCACCAGCTCGGCCGGCAGAATCTTGATGGCCACGATGCGTCGCAACCGGGTGTCTTCTGCCTGGTAAACTTCACCCTGCCCGCCTTCACCGATTTTTTTGAGCAGCTTGTAGTGGAGTAGGTACGTACCAATCATACGTCCACCGTCATGTAGCAACGCGGATACTGGAGATTCGGATTGGCGCACAGCACCTGCGCACCATCAGATGTGAGGAGATATGTCACTTCCGGTTGGCTTTTGCCCGTTGGCGGAAGCGATAGTAGATAATTCACCAGGGCTTTTCCACCAGAAAACGATGCTGCCGGAAGCCGCGACAGCACGGCCGGGGCGTCGCCGCCACGGTCGGTCGTGGCAAGGGCCCACCACCATACCCAACGGCTACGCCCGGTGGCTACGCCCGGTGGCTACGCCCGACCGCCCGCAGCGGGACGGGCAGCGGATACTTGCCGGTATAGCAGGCCGTACAGAACTGGAGCCCCTCATCCGCGCCACAGGCGGCCAGCAACCCTTCGTGGCTCAGGTAGCCCAGGCTGTCGGCATTGATGTATTGCCGGATGGCTTCCGTGGACTGGTTGGCGGCAATCAGCTCCGCCGTGGAGGGTGTGTCCACACCGTAGTAGCAGGGGGAAATGGTCGGCGGACAGCTTATCCGCAGGTGGACTTCCCGCGCCCCGGTCTGGCGGAGCATCTCGACAATCTTCCGGCTGGTCGTGCCGCGCACCAGCGAGTCATCCACCAGGACGACGCGCCGCCCCTCAATCAGATCGCGCACGGGATTGAGTTTGACCTTGACGCCAAAGTTGCGGATGGACTGCGTCGGCTCGATGAAGGTGCGGCCGATGTAGTGGTTGCGTACGAGTCCGAACCGGAAGTTGATGCCCGACTGCGCCGCATAGCCAATCGCGGCGGCTACACCGGAGTCCGGGACCGGAACGACGATGTCGGCTTCGACGGGCTGTTCCCGGGCCAGTTGCTTGCCCATTTTGTGGCGGCTTTTGTTGACGCTACGCCCGTAGATGCGGCTGTCCGGGCGCGCAAAATACACGTGCTCGAAAATGCAGAAGGCCGGCGTCTGGGGCGGCAGCGGATATTCGGCCTGCACGCCTTCCCGGTTGACGGCCAGAATTTCGCCCGGCGCAATGTCGCGGATGTAGGTCGCGCCGATGAGGTCAAAGGCACATGTTTCCGAGGCCACCACCGTCGCTCCGTCCAGCTCGCCCAGGCACAGCGGGCGGAAACCACGCGGGTCGCGCACGACAAACAGGCTGTCCGGTGTGAGGATGAGAATGGAGTACGCACCTTCGAGTTCCCGGAAAACATCGGCAATCGCCTGCTGAAGGTGCGGCTGGCGTGACCGGGCGAGTTTGTGCAGGACGACTTCGGTATCGCTGGTCGAGGAAAAAATCGCACCTTCCCGCTCCAGTTCGGCGCGCATGGCCTCTGCAAAGGGGAAGTTCCCGTTGTGACAGATCGCCAGTTCACCCCGGTGGCATTTGATGGAGAACGGCTGGGCTTCGTTGAGGCTGACTTCTCCGGCGGTCGAGTACCGGACGTGCCCGATGGCGCAGTGGCCGGGCAGCCTGTCCAGGACCGGCTCGGTGAAGATTTCATTGACTTCACCCATGCCGCGTACGGCATGCAGGCGCTGTCCGTCACTCGTCACGATGCCGACGGATTCCTGCCCGCGGTGCTGCAGGGAATAGAGACCCAGGTAGGTGAGCCGGGCCGCTTCGGGATGCCCCCAGATGCCGAACACCCCACATTCTTCACGCAGCTTGTCCTGATACCAATCGCGCACGGCCAAACTCCACAGGGTCAGGTCCCCCGAACCGCAGCCACCACGGGTGGCTTGTCCGGCGTCCACCGGTCAGGTGGCACCGGTCAGGTGGCACCGGTCAGGTGGCGTTCAGGGAATGAAGTAAAAAAGCCAACTGATGACCAGCCCGACGCCGACAAAAGCGCCGAATGTCCTGAGGCCATACAGGCATCGCTCATGGGTGGTTTCGGCTTCGTTGGTGATGGCGGCCAGGACCGTGGAGGTAAGCGCCGCAAAGGCCGTCATGACGAGAAAGTGCATGGTTTCAGTTCCGCGCCGGTCAGCGACCATCAGGCTTTGCGACCTTTGGCAATGTCAAACACATCGAACATCACCAGGTAGTTGAGCAGTCCGGCGACGACGAGAAAATACGTGCCGTACTCGTAGGTTGCGGCTTTGAATTCAAAGCTGACGCCAAACCCAAGCGCCCGCAGGATCGGCTGGAGCACACCAATGCCCATCTGGCCGAGGAGGCAGACCTTCGACAGGACATCCCGCAGGCCCAGCAGTTCGTCCGGGTCAAAGGGGGAGTAGAGGTGTCCGCGCATCAGCAGCCCCAGCACGACCATCGTGTAGATGCTGCCGCCGATGAGCACGGCGCGCCCGTAGCGTCCCAGCAGTCCGTGGCCCAGTCCGGGCACCAGCCAGGCTGCCAGGCAGACCACCACCTGTCGCGGCAGGGAGACCGAGGCGAGGGTGGCAACCGGCGGCTGCTTCGGATCAAGGGGTGGAGCGTCAGAAGTTGGCATCATGGTGTGGCGCAATGACCTCAGTCGGCGGCTCGGGAGGCCGTCCCCAGCGCCGACTGCAACGAAGATAAAACCCGGTCCGCAACGCTGTCCGGGGTGCCGACAACAGTGCAGCCGGAAGCGTATTTGTGTCCGCCGCCGCCGAAACGTTCCGCAATTTTCGACACATCCACGTTGCCTTTGGAGCGCAGGCTGATGCGGAACTGTCCCGGATGAATTTCCTTGAAGAACACGGCGGCTTCGACATCCCGGATGGAAAGCGGGTGATTGACAATGCCTTCGAGGTCATCTTCGGTGGCCTCGGCGGCTTCCATCATCTCACGGGTCATCGTCACCCAGGCCACCCGCCCGCTTTCGTCCCGTTGCAACGTGGAAAGGACACTGCCCAGCAGTTTGATTTTGCCGAACGAGTGGGACTCGTACAGCGCGCGGGCCACATGCGCCGGACGCGCCCCGCGCCGTACCAGCTCGGAGGCAATTTTGAAGGTGCGTTCGGTGGTGTTGGCGTAGTGGAACGAGCCGGTGTCCGACAGCAGTGCTGCATAGACGCACTCGGCAATCGGTTGGTTGATGTTGACGCCCAGGGCCTTGCAGAGGTTGTACATCATTTCGCCCACGGCGGCGGCCGTGGCGTCAATCCAGTTGATATGCCCGAACAGTGCGGTCGTGGTGTGGTGGTCAATGTTGACGATGAACTGTTTTTCGAGCCCCGGCAGACCCGGACGGTCCAGATCACTGCATTCGATGACAAATGCAGCGTCGTATGGTTCGTCAATCGCCGGGCGAACCTGCACTTCCCCTGCGCCGGGTAACTCCTGATAGGCCGGTGGAATCGGGTCGCGCATCACCACGACGACATCTTTGTGCAGCGCGCGTAGCCCCCAGTAAAGTGCCAGTGAGGAACCGGTGCTGTCACCGTCGGGACGGGCATGACCGGTGATCAGAAAGCGGTGCTTCGACTCGATGAGTTCGACCACCTGACTGAGCATAGGGCTTCAACTCCGTACATAGGGAATCCAACCAAGACAACCCGCGCCAGAGCGCACCCACGGCGGTCAGGGGCTGGGGGCATCGGCCGCGGGCAGGGCATCGGCGGCGTCCAGACGGGAACGCTCCTCGTCCAGAATGGCCTCAATCCGGGAAGCGGAAAGCAGGGTTTTGTCGAGTACGAAATGCAGGGTCGGCACCCGGTGCAGACCCAGGTGCTGCCCCAGGGCCTGCCGGATGAAGTCCGTGGCCTCATTCAGGGCGCGCACCGTCACCGCCAGGTTTGTCTCCCGGCCTCCGTCACTGCTGACATAGACGCGCGCGGCGGTCCCGGCGGCATTGAGGGCGACGTGGTGCACGATCACCGGGTCTACGCGCTCATCGTCCAGCTCAAAGCGCACGATCTCGTTGATCTCCAGGCGGAAAGCTTCGCACAGGCGTTCGCGGCGGTGGTTCCCCGGTCTCGCAGGCTGGCTTGCGCGGCGTCGCATCGTGGGTGGGTGACTCCTTAGATTACAGCTCCATGGCGGCGTATTTTTCGACGGTGTAACACTCGATGATGTCCCCTTCCTTGATGTCCGAAAAACGGTCGAGTCCAATGCCGCACTCGAACCCGGACTTGACCTCCGCGACATCGTCCTTGAACCGGCGCAGCGAGGCAATTTCACCCTCATAGACCACGACCGAATCCCGGACCAGACGCGCTTTGGCGGCACGTTTGACCAGCCCCTCCAGCACGAAACAGCCGGCCACGTTGCCCACTTTGGGAACTTTCACCACCTTGCGCACTTCCGCCCGCCCAAGCTCGACTTCCTTGGTAAGCGGATCGAGCATGCCGATCATGGCTTTGCGCACTTCTTCTTCGACTTTGTAGATGACGCTGTGCAGGCGGATGTCCACCCGCTCCTGCTTGGCCAGCTCGGCCACGCGCGGCGCCGGCCGGACGTTGAAGCCGATGATGATGCAGACGTGCGACATGTCGTTCGAGGCCGACGCCAGCATGACATCCGATTCCGTGATGGCGCCCACATCCGCCCGAATGACGCGGATGCTGACTTTTTCACTCGAAAGCTTCTGGAGCGTTTCGCGCAGGGCTTCAACTGACCCCTGCACGTCGGCCTTGAGGATGACGAGCAGTTCCTTGAGCTGTCCGCTCTTCATCTGCTGGTACATGTCTTCCAGCCCGCGCGCCGCACTGCTCATCAACTGCGCCATGCGCGCTTTGGACTGCCGATAGTTGGCCAGTTCCTGGGCCCGCGCGGCATCGTCCACCACCTGGAACAGGTCGCCGGCTTTGGGGACGCCCTCCAGGCCGAGGACTTCAACCGGAACCGAAGGTCCGGCTTCCGTCACCGACCGGCCGCGATCATCAATCAGGGCGCGGACACGCCCGAAGTGCAGGCCCACGATGAACGGATCGCCCACCTTGAGCGTCCCCTGCTGAACCAGCACCGAGGCGACGGGACCGCGCCCTTTGTCGAGCCGCGCTTCGAGGACGACGCCCGAGGCCAGCCGTTTGGTGGGGGCTTTGAGGTCCAGGATGTCGCTTGTGAGCAGGATCATTTCGAGCAGGGCGTCAAGGTTGCGCCGGTGCTTGGCGGAAATCTCGACCATGACGGTGTCGCCGCCCCATTCCTCACAGATGAGACCGATGTCGGACAGTTCTTTTTTGACGCGCTCGACGTTGGCCTGGGGTTTGTCAATCTTGTTGATGGCCACGACGATGGGCACTTTGGCGGCCCGGGCATGATCAATGGCTTCGATGGTCTGGGGCATCACGCCATCGTCTGCCGCCACGACAATGACGGCCACATCCGCACCTTTGGCCCCGCGCGCCCGCATCATCGTGAAGGCTTCGTGACCGGGCGTGTCCAGAAAGACGATGCGGCGCAGTTTTTCCCGATTGTCCGGGTCGGGAACTTCGACGCTGTACGCCCCGATGTGCTGGGTAATCCCCCCGGCTTCACCCGCCGCGACCCGTGTATTGCGGATGGCATCCAGCAGGCTGGTCTTGCCGTGGTCAACGTGGCCCATCACGGCCACCACCGGCGCACGCGGCTCGATGTCATCGAGGGCGTCCGTCTCGATGGCCAACGTATCCTGCTGGTCATTGATGATTTCTTCGAGGCTGCGCACCGTAACCTCATAGCCGAACTCACGGGCGACCTCGCGCATGGCCTCTTCGGAAAGGGTCTGGTTGATGGTGGCCATGATGCCTTTGGTGAGCAGGATGGCCACAATATCTTTGGGCTTGACGTCTATTTTCTCCGCCAATTCCTTGAGGGTTGTGCCCTCAACCACCGTAACCGGTTTGAGTTCCGTAAAAACGGGCTTGAGTTTGGGGGGGGGCGCCGTAAAGCGATCGGGACGGTTCAGGCTCTTTTCAAAGTCACGTCCGCGGAGGGGCTCGGTGCGCCCTTTGGGTCCGCGCCGTCCGCGTCCACTCCGTGCGCGGTCCTGCGCAGGGGATGGTGGAACATACGTGGTGCGTGTCGTCGGTGGCGCCGTGGTGTCCACCGTGGTGGGCGTGCGGTTGATGGGCGGACGCGCCACGCGACTGTCGCGGGAGTCCGGGCGCGCCTCCAGGGAACGGGGCGGTCCGCCGGTCCGCTCGGCGTGCGCCGGGTGCTCGGCCGCCGGTAGGCGTGGCGGAGGCACCTGCCGCGACGTCGGAACGGTAAAATGCCGAATCACCGGCTGGTTCGGTATGGCTGGTGGTACCGGCTTCGCTGCCGTGCTGCCGCCATTGGGCGGCTGGACCGGGGCTGACGGCGCCGCCACGGCAATGGTGGTGATGCTCGTGGTTGGCGCGGGTTTCGGCCCCGTGGCTTTCATTTCTGCCGTTTTGGTCGCTGCCGGTGGTGTCTCACCGGGGGCCATGTCACCCACCGGTTTTGGCTCCGCTGGCGGCGGGGAAAGCGTGACGACGCGCAGCGTGGACTCTGAAGCCGGGGTCTTCACCGGCGAAACAGACAGTGATTTCGCGGGTGAGGCCGCCGACGCGGCTTCGCGTGCCTGGCTCTCCATTGGCAAACCTGCTTCGGGTCCAGGCTTGATGAGCCGGACGCTGGTAGCGCCGGTGGCCGGTTGGGAGAGCGTCGGGCTGGTTGGCTCGGTGGTGGGGACGGAGGGCGGTGGGACGTTGGGCAGAATGGTTCCTGACGGCAGCTTGACGAGCTTGCGGGTTGGCTGAAGGGGGGTGTCCGTGGAGGCACGGTTGGGGTTGTAGCGTTCACGTATCCGGTTGGCAACCGCCTGATCAATGCTGCTGGACGGGACATAGCCGCCACTGACGCCAATCCGCTGAAGGTCTTCGATGATCCGCTTGCTGTCCACCTTGAGTTCCTTGGCGAGCTCGTAAATCCTGATTTTCGTCGTCATGCGCGTTCCCTACCCTCCCTTTCCAACACTGGTTCCAGTCCGCCGGCCGCGGAGACTCAGGCGCCCGGCTGAGGCTCCGGCTCACCCTCTGGCGCGATGGCGTCTGTCGCCGGATGGCCCGGCGCCGCTGCGGCCGGAGCAGCGGTAGTGTCCGTTGCGGTTGGTGCGTCAGCGGTGGCCTCGGACTGGAGGGACACATCGGCCGTGCCCTCCGGCGTCGCTTCCGCCCCGGCTTCATGCTCTGGTGCGGCTTCCACTTCCGCCGTTTCAGATGTGGATTCAGATGCGGAGGTTTCGTCTGTATCAGGCGGCGGCAGGAGTTGTCTGGCCTGCTCAATCAGCGCCACAGCTTCATCGAAGCTGATGTCCAGGATACTGGCCACATCGTTGAGATTGGCATCGGCCAACTCTTCGAGGGTGGCAATCCCGGCTTTCTGCAAATACTGGGCATAGGCCGGATTGAGGGTCGTCAAATCGGTCAGCGGAACGTCCGGCCGTGAGAGCAGGGACTGGAACTGGCTGGCCACTTCGCGTTTCATTTCCGCATCGCTGCGGATGTCAATGTTCCACCCCACCAGTTTCGAGGCCAGCCGGACGTTCTGCCCCCGTTTGCCGATGGCCAGACTGAGCTGTGATTCCTCAACAATGACTTCGAGGCGCTGGTTGGTGAAATCGGTAATCTGGACGCGGCTCACCTTGGCCGGGGACAGCGCATTGGCGGCAAACACCACCGGGTCTTCCGACCACGGAATGATGTCAATCTTTTCGCCGCGCAGTTCCCGGATGACAGCCTGCACGCGCGAACCCTTCATCCCGACACAGGCACCCACCGGGTCCACGTCCGGGTCATTCGAGGCCACGCCTACCTTCGCCCGCTCGCCGGGTTCCCGCGCCGCCGCCTTGATGGTCACGGTTCCATCGTAGATTTCAGGGACTTCCATCTCGAACAGCCGCTTGAGCAGTTCGGGACTGGTGCGCGAAACGTGAACCTGCGGCCCCTTGGCATCTTTCGTCACCTGGGTGATGACGACGCGCACCCGGTCGTTCTGGCTGAAGTTTTCCGCCGGCGACTGTTCGGAGCGGGGAAGCAGGGCTTCCGTGCGCCCGATGTCGAGAATGATATTGCCCCGCTCAAAGCGTTTGACGACGCCGTGGACAATCTCCCCCACGCGCCCGATGTATTCGTTGTAGATGTTTTCGCGTTCAGCTTCCCGAACCTTCTGGACGATGATTTGTTTGGCCGTCTGCGCGGCGATGCGGCCGAGTTCCTCGAAGCGGTCCTGCCGTGGTTCGTAGAGCACGTCGCCAATTTCAGCCGTTTCGTCCGCCTGGAGGGCTTCCTCCAGCGAGACTTCCGTTTCCGGGGAGACGACGACATCGGTCACGCGCTTGGCCGCATAAAGTTCCATGCGGTGGCTTTCCTCGCTGTAAATGGCCACGAGGTTTTCATTCGACTTGAAGTGCCGCCGGGCCGCGGCCGTCACCGCATCCTGAAGGGCCTCGATGATGGTGCGCGGGTCAATGTTTTTGTCCCGGCTGATAGCCTGAATCTGCTCTGACAGTATGGACATAGCTTGCTTGCCTCCGTCTGGACACCGCTACGGTCTGGTATCCGCCGCTTCCCTTCCGCGTTCCCGTTCACGCGCCGCGCGTTTTTCTTCCGCCACGCGAAAGAGGTCTTCTGCCGTGACTTCGAGTTGGGCCTGCGCAATGTCGGAAAGCGCAATGGGTGTTTCCGCGCCCGTCTCATCGCACAGGACAATGACCGGTCCCTCTCCGGTCCGGACGGCACCAATCCGCCCGCGAAACAGCCGCCTGCCGTTGCGCGCCACCGTCGTCCGCAGCCGCACGCGATGACCGGTAAACCGTTGGTAGTCGGCCAACCGGTACAACTCCCGTTCAACACCGGGTGAGGAAACTTCCAGCGTGTAGGCCGTAGGCACCGCATCCAGGGCATCGAGATGTTCGCCGATCCGCCGACTGAGCGCCGCGCACTGGTCGAGTGTAACGCCGTTGGGGTGGTCCACCACGACGCGCAGCAGACGCCGCCGGCCGGCTCCTTTCATCTCACAAACGACAAACTCGAATCCATCCTGCGTCACGAGGCGTTCGATGGTTTCGGCAATGTCCAAGCTCTGGTTCCTCGGTGCTGAAGTCGTGAGGGCGACCGAATCCAACCGCCCCCTCACCGTCCTGTGCCGTCGGGCGTCTGGCAGGCGTTCACCGTCATGCTCCGCCTGTCTGCGCACCCAAAATAAGTCGTTCAGTATAAACAACTGCAATAAAAGGGCAAGGGCCGGTGCCCCGAATGCGGAAGGGAACGCCGTCCGGTTTCAGTCGCCCGGCGCGGGAGCGGTGAGGTGGTTACGCAGCCGGCGCGTCCGGGCTTCGTCCCCGATGATGACAAACCGCAGGTTGCCCATGTACTTCCGGGCCGCCGCCCGCACCTGCTCCGGCGTGACGGCCTGCAGCCGCTCCAGCGAGGTGAAGTTCTGGCGCCATCCGCCGCCCACCAGCTCGTACAGCGCCAGGGCCGCCACCTGCCCGCTGTTGGTTTCTTCAGCCAGATAGGTTGTGGTGAGAAATTGCGCCACCGTGGCGCGCAGTTCGGCCGGCTCAACGGGTTCGGTCTTGAGCCGTTCGATTTCCTTCAGCATCACTTCCACTGCCTGCGGGGCGGACACCGAAGAGACATAGATGCCGCCCAGGTTGGCCCCCTGGGCCGTCAGAAAGGCCGTCGGCGCATAGGAGAGGTTCCGCTTGACGCGCACTTCTTCAAAAATCCGGTCCCGCAGGACGGCTGCCGCCAGGCGCAGCGCCGGAAAGTCCGGTGCGGTGAGGGGCGGCGCCACATAGACGCCCTGCACATAGTCGGTCGGCAGGGAACGGTTGACAATCGTCACATCCGCTTCCGTCCAGGACAGGGGCGGCAGCGGCTTCGGAGGCGTTCCGGCCGGCAGCCCGGCAAACAGCCGGGTGGCCTCGGTGGCAAGGCGCTCAGGCGCAACATCGCCCACGACGACGAGCAGCATCCGTTTCGTCGTCAGAAGCCGGGCATAATGAGCGCGCACATCCGCCACACCCAGCCGCGCCAGAGCTTCCGGCGTGCCGGTCGGCGTCGCCGCGTAGGGGTGCTGGCGGTACACGGCTGTGGCCTGGGTTTTCTGCAACAGGGCATCGGGATCGTCTTCATCATCGAGCAGGGAAGCCAGCAGCCGCTCGCGCATCAGCGTGACATCCTCCGCCTCGAAACGCGGGTGGCGGACGACATCGGCAAAGAGTTTCCAGCTCTGCTCAAAGGTCTGGCGGGTGGTGGCCAGAGTGAGGGCCGAGTAATCGTACGTCACGAGGTAGCTCAGACTACAGCCCAGGCGGGCTGTCTCCCGGCGCAGAAGGGTGCGGGGAAAACGGCGGCTCGCCTCGGTGGCCGCCGCCAGCGTCAGTGCCTCGATACCGGCCTGCGCCGGCGCGATGTTGCCGGCTCCGCCGGCAAAGAACAGTCCGACCGCCACGGTCTGGCTGCCCGGACGCCGTTTGACGAGGGTTTTGACACCGGCAACGGTCTGCTCCGTGACGAAATCCTGCGGCCGGAGGCGGGGCGCGGTGTCCTGCGGCCGGGCCTGCACTGTCCAGTTGCCGGCCAATCCGCCGGCAACGACAAACGCCAGCGCCAGCACCAGTTGCCACCTGACCCGAGGCTTGTCATAAAGCCCGGTGTCGGGGTGTGTCCCGGATGCCATGTGGCGTGGCTGTGGCGTGGCGTTGTGCCACGGCTTCATCCAGCCCGATAGAATGTTCATGCCTACCTCTCGAAATCGGCTTCCCGTCAACACGGGACGGTACGGACAAAGCTACAACCCAACCGCCAGTGACGCCAACCGTGATACCTGTACCTTTTGACCGCCCGGTGCTGTTCCGTCTGCGCTCAATCGGCGACACGGTGCTGATGACGCCGGTATTGAGCGCCCTGAAGGCGTGGCGGCCGGACCTGCCCATTGCCGTGGTGACGGAACCGCTTTCGGCGCCGCTGCTCGAACCGCATCCACTGGTGGATGAACTGCTTGTGATACCGCGCGCCCGGCGCGGCATCGCCGGCCTGGAGATGCGCCTTGGGGTCATTCGGCGGCTGCGGGCTGGGAACTTCGACATGGGTTTCAACCTGCACGGCGGCACAACCGCCGCCTGGCTGATGCGGCTGGCCGGTATCCCCCGGCGGGTTGGCTACGCGCTGCCCAACACGCGCTGGCTGCTGACGCACGTGGCGCCGGCCCCAACCGAAATCTGGCAGAAGTCCACGATTCACTGCGTCGAGCAGCAGCTCGGCCTGCTGAAGCTCGTCGGTGTGCCCGTGCCGTCGCCGCTTCCGCGGACGAAGCTCTACTGCGCGCCCCAGGCCCGCGCGGCCGTTACGGCCAGGCTGCGCCGGGCCGGTGTTTCCGGCCCCTACGCGGTCGTTCACCCGGCCGCGGCTTTCCAGAGCAAGCAGTGGGCGGCAATGCATTTCGCTGACATCGTGAACTATCTGGCACAGCGTGGGTTGCAGCCGGTCATTGTGGTTGGGCCGGGAGAGGAGCCGGTGGCCGAAGCCGTCCGCCGTGCCCTGCCGGCGGCTCACCGGGCGCTGTTTTTCACGGACCTGCCGCTTTCCGAAACCATGGCGCTCATTGCCGGCTGTGCCTTTTTCGTGGGCAACGACAGCGGCCCGGCCCACATTGCCGCCGCCTTTGAGCGCCCGCTCGTGGTCATTTTCGGTTCGTCGAATGAAACCGTCTGGTCGCCGTGGACGAACGTCCCGCACCGGGTGGTGCGCCACCGGTTGCCATGTGTCCCGTGCGCCGGGCCGGTCTGTCATGCCTTCCCGGAACCGGAATGTATCCGCCGGGTGACGGTGGCCGAGGTGACGTCCGCCATTGACGCTGTCTTTCCGGCTTAGTCTGCGCTTTGGCCGTTCTGCCGGACTGCCCTTGTCCTGCTCAGACGGGAATCAGGCTGACGACTGACCTCACGCAGAGCCGCGGAGAGGAACCCTTCATTCCCCATTCCCCATTTTCCATTCCCCATTCCTGTGGCGCACGTGCACGTGCAGCCCCGCATCAGGCCGTGCTACAACAGTCTGTCTCACCGTTTTCCAGGGTTGTTGGTTTCCATTGCTGCTGTTTTGGAAATGCTGCGTGTGTTTTGTCGCCAGGTGGCATGGTTGGCGCTGGTGGCGCTTCTCGGCGCGTATCTGTCAGGACCGCTGTCCGCGCCGGGGCAGGTGACGCGCCCCCGGCGGGTCGGTATCCCCGCCGGGTCCGCTGCCGGCATCGCCGAGCCGGAAATCCGCATTGCGCTGACCACGAACGCCGACTTCGCCACCGTAACCTGTGAAGGTCCCATGGCCTGTTCCGCCGGGGAGCCGTCCGATGACGTGCTGCCCATCACGGCCGGAAAGGCCACGGTGCAGCTTGAAGTCGGTTCCCGCCTCGCGCCGGGCAGCGGGTCGGAGCGTTACCGCGTGGAAGTCGCTTCATTCCGGTCCCGGGAAGCGGCCACCGCTGCGGTTGTCCGGTTGCGTGAGCAGGTCGCCGGGCCGGTAACGACGCGCTACGACGCACGTGAGCAGGCGTATGTCGTCGTTGTCGGGGATTGTGCCGCGCCGGAAGACGCCGAGGCGCTCATGGTGAGTGTGGTCAACGCCGGGTTTCGCCGTCCGGTCATCACCCGCGACGCGGCTCCGGGCGCTTCTCTTCCGCGCCTGGGTGTGACGGCCGAAGGCGGAAGCTCCCTGCTGCGCGGCGCACAACGCTGCACCTTCACGGCTCTGGAGGAAGAACGCGCGCCGCTCAGATTTTCGGGCCAGTCCTACCGGGGACGCATCGAGGTCTTTCTCAACCGGCGCGGACGCCTGACCGTCGTCAACGTCGTGCCGCTGGAAGCCTACCTGCGCGGCGTCGTTCCCAATGAACTGTCGCCGACGGTGTTTTCCAACCTCGAAGCCCTCAAGGCCCAGGCGATTGCCGCCCGCACTTATGCCCTGAAAAATCGCGGCAAGTATGCCGCCGAAGGCTATGACCTGCTGCCGACGGCGGCTTCGCAGGTCTATCGTGGGCAGGGTTCGGAGCATCCGCTGTCGGACCGCGCGGTGCTGGAAACACGCGGCATCGTGGCCACGTACCACGGCGAGCCGATAGATGCCCTCTACACTTCCACTTCCGGCGGGCGTACGGAAAGCTCCGAGTACGTCTTTGGCGCGCCGCAGCCGTACCTGAAAAGCGTACTGGTTGCTCCTGTCCCTCAAGTGCGGGCCGGGCGGTGGATCGTTTCCAGCCAGAGTGTCGAGCACTGGCAGGACCCGGAGGTGCGGCTGCTGGCGCGGGACTGGGCCCTGCTGCGCGTGCTCGGTTTCACCCTGCCGGAACGGCCTGGCGCGGCATACTTCACCTCTCCGGCAACGGCGCGCGAAGTGACGCTCTGGCTCAACCGGGCGGCGCGGTTGGCGACGGCCGGTCCGGGTGAGCGTCCCACGGGGACGGTGCTACGGCTGGAGGGCTTTGTGCCGGCGTTGCTGGCGGCGCTCTATGGCGCGGAGTCGCCCGCCCGTCTGGTCACGCCGGAAGATGCCCGCTACTGGCTGGGCACGGAGGCTGAACGTTTCCCGCCAGAGGCGCGGCCGGCGCTGGCCTACCTGGTACGCGAAAACATCCTGCGCCCGACGGCGCTGCTGAATGCCGGGCGGCCGCTGACCCGTGGCGTCGCCCTTGGTCTGCTGGCCCGGACACTGCTGGCGCGGGGCATCCCGGCGCTCCAGAGCGGCACGGCGCGGCCCTACGACGGCACGGCGCTGACGGTACGCCTGGGCAAGGGAAAGGATGAGCAGCGCTGGACGGTCGCGCCGGACGCCTACCTGTTCCGTACCTTTGGCGGGGAATGCCTGCCAGTCGAGCGGGTCGAAATCATCGGCGGCGAGACCGTGTGCCTGTATGCCGATCAGGATGGTCGGGTGCGCTATCTCGAAGTTTCGCCGGTGCGCAACGGTGCCACCGGCGACCGGACTTCGCCGTTTTCGTGGTGGGAAGTACGGCTTTCCCCGGCTGAACTTCAGGTGCAGCTTTCCAAAGCTGGCGTCAATGTGGGCGACATCCGGGAGCTGAAGCCGCTGGCGCGTGGCGATTCGGGGCGGGTGGCGCGTCTCCAGGTCGTCGGTGCGGCCGGGACAAGCACCCTGACCGGTCTCAGGATACGTTCGGCGCTTGGCGTCCGGGAAAATCTCTTCGTCATCCTGCACGAACGGGATGCTGACGGGCGGCTGACAGGCGTCCGGTTCATCGGACGCGGCTGGGGGCATGGCGTCGGGATGTGCCAGGTCGGGGCTTACGGGCTGGCGGTGGAAGGTTACACCCACGAGCAGATTCTGAAGCATTTTTACACGGGGATTGCCCTGACGCGGCTCTATCCCTGAATGTCCACTGAATGGGCGGAGAAGTGACCCAATGGAAACCTGGCTTGGCTGGCCGGTCTGGAAACTGCTCGGTGTGGGCGTGCTCGTCGTCGGTCTGGCGCGGCGGTGGCCGACAGGGCCCGTCGTGCTGGGCGCGGGAGGTCTGACGGCATGGCTGGCCGGGATGCCGCTGGTGGGCCAGCAGACGCAGCCGGGCATGCTGGATACCCTGGGCAAGGCTTTTGTTGAAAACCGCGTCATCACGCTCTATCTGCTGACGCTGCCGGCGGTCGGTCTGGCCGAACGCATGGGGCTGCACACGACCATGGGGCGTCTGATGGGACGGCTGACGGGCGTTTCCCTGGCGCGGCTGCTCATCGGTTTTCAGATGGCACGGGTGGCGATGGGGGCGTTGGGGCTGCGCCTGCAGGGGCACGTCACCTTCGGGCGGCCGATTGTCGCGCCGATGGCCACGGCCGTGCTGCCCTCGCCGGCCGGTGAGGGCGCAGCCAAAGCCGCGGTCGCGGCAGCCGAAAACTACGGCAACTTTTTCGGCCAGAACCTGTTTCCGGCCTCGGCCGGCTGTCTGCTCGTGGCCGGGGTGATGAAGGGCGCCGGGTATCCGGTGGATGTCGTTCGTCTGGCACTGTACGCGATTCCCATTGTAGCGGTGTCGCTTGGCGTGGCGGCCGTGCAGTTCGTATGGCTGGAGCGGCAGCTTGGGCAACGACCTGACGAGACGGCTGACCACGCCACTGCGCCGCAGGATACCCGCCATGGCTGAGGGGACATCCGTTCTGGCCCGGCTGGTTGGTCATCCGGCCACTCTGGAAGCGGCTTTTGCGCTCATTGGCGCGCTGCTGTGGGGCTACGCCGTGCAGATGGCATGTGACCGTCGCCGCCCCCGGCGGATGCTGGCGGCGGCCTACTGGTTCACGCTGGGGTTGCTGTTTGGGTTTGGCGCGTGGCTTCCGCACTGGGTGGCCGGGCTGCTCGTCGTCGGGCTGGTGGTGGTTGAGGCGGTGGGCGGCGTGCGTACGCAGGCGACGCCCGCACCGTCCGGTGAACCTTCTGCACCGGGCTGGCGTGCCCTGTGGCCGGTACTGACGATTCCCACGGTCACGTTCGTGCTGGCCGGCCTGACGGCGCTGGCCGGCGGCGAAGTCGGGCGGGGCGCGGTGGTCGGGCTGGCGCTGGGGGGGCTCGTTGCCGTCGGCGTGGCGCTTGTCGTTGGACGTTTTTCGTGGCCGACGGCGCTGGCCGCCGGACGGCAGTTGACCGAGGACATCGGTCCGCTGCATCTGCTGCCCCAACTGCTGGCATCCCTGGGCCTGCTCTTTACGGCGGCCGGTGTGGGGACGCTGCTGGCCGACGGGGTGCAGCGGATTGTGCCGCCGGGCAGCCTGCCGGGGGCGGCCGTTGCTTACTTTCTCGGCATGACGCTCTTTACGGCGCTGGTTGGCAATTCCTTTGCGGCGTTTTCCGTCATCACCACCGGCATCGGCGTTCCGCTGGTCGTCGCGCCGTTTGGGCTGGACCCGGCACTGGTGGCCATTCTGGGGCTGACGGCCGGCAGTTGCGGCACGCTCTGCACGCCCATGGCGGCCAACTTCAACCTGCTGCCGGTCGGACTCTACGGCCTGCCGGACAACTACGCCGTCATCCGCTGGCAGTGGCGCGTGGCGGCTGTGCTGTGGCCGTCCCATCTCATCATTCTGGGGCTGTTCTGGCTGTGTCGGTAAGGGCGACGGCGGTTGCCAGTTGTCTGAGCCGTTGACGTTGCGTCGCCGCGGCGCGCTCGGCTTCCACAATTGTCGTTGGCTGGAAGCGGACGGGTTGACCGGGCCGGCGCTGAACGAAGTCCGGCAGGTCAGCCGTGATGATGTGCGCCACACGCGGATAGCCGCCGATGGTCTGGGCGTCGGCCAGCAACACCACCGGGCGGCCATCGGGTGGGAGCTGGATGCTCCCGCAGGCAACGGCCGAAGATACCAGTTCCACGGGGTACGCCAGACGCAGGCGGACGCCTTCCAGCCGCGTCGCCATGCGGTTGGAGTCCGCGCCAATCGTCATGGCTTCATCAAACAGCGCCGCCTGACTGTCCGGGTCAAGGGCGTGGAATTCCGCGCCGGGCAGGACGCGAAGCGGCCGGGTGTCGTCGGTGACGTACTCCGGCCGGGCCCGATGCGCCAGCGCCAGTCCCGCCGCCGGTGTTGGAAGACCGGGGGACAGCGGAATCTCATCTCCGGCGCGCAGCGGTCGTCCAAGGAGGCCGTCCAGCCCGGCAAAGGGGTTCATGCTGGCGCTGCCCAGCCAGCGGGGCGTATGCAGGCCGCCAGCGACGGCCAGGTAGGCCCAGCGTCCACGGCGGGGTTGACGAAAGGCAAGTTCCTGTCCGGGCTGGACGACATGACGCTGCCAGTTGGCGAGTGGTCGTCCGTCAAGGGTCGGGGCAAAGTCCGCGCCGCCAATGGCCATGACCGTCGCCTGCTCAAAACGCAGGCGCGGCCCCGGAAAGTGCATTTCCAGCAGGGCCGCTTCCAATGGGTTTCCCAGCAGGATGTTGAGCAGGGAAGCTGCCAGTCCGTCGAGTGCGCCGCTGCGCCCGATGCCCCAGCGTCGTTGCCCACTCCGCCCGGCATCCTGAACCGTGGTGTACAGCCCGGCTTCCAGAACGCGGATACCCATGGCGAAGTTGGAAGTTGGCGGAAATGCCGCGCCCAACGTGCGTCGTCAACCTGTGCCGCCGGCCCGTCTCAGGTGGCGGCTTCCGGGTGAACGGCCTGCAAAGCGGCCAGCAGCGCGTCGTTTTCTTCCGGCGTGCCGATGTTGAACCGGACGTATTCGCTGAGGAGCGGATACCGGCTGACATCCCGGATGAGCACACCCCGCCCCAGCAGGGCTTCAAACAGGTGCCTGGGTGGAACGTGGGGCGTATGCAGCAGGTGGAAATTCGCCTGGCTCGGCAGCAGCCGGAAACGGTCAAAGGACGCCATCGCCGCACTGACCCGTGCCCGTTCGTGGATGATGCGCTCAACGAGCGGCCGCAGCTCGTCAGCATACATTTCGACGGCCACCTGCGCTGCCGCCAGCGAAAAGAAGTTGACGTTGTAGGGCAGTTTGGCTTTGCCCAGTTCAGTCGCCAGTTCGGGCGCCATCAACCCGTAGCCAATCCGCAACCCGGCCATGGCCATGGCCTTGGAAAACGTCCGCAGCACAACCAGCCGGGGAAACCCGGACAGCAGCGGAACGAAGTTCTGCTGACAGAACTCGTGGTAGGCCTCGTCCACGACGACGAAGCCATCAAAGTCCGTCAGGAAGGCGCGCAGCGCCGGCTCGTCAACGGTGACGCCGGTCGGATTGTTGGGCGAGCAGAGGATCACGGCCACGGCGCGCGTCCGGTGGGCGGCTTCCAGCATGGCCGGGATGTCGTAGCTGAAGTCGGCGCGTGGCGGGACGTTGACCACCGTGCCGCCCAGAACTTCAACCATCAGACGGTAAACGGTGAACGTCGGCTCACTGAGGACGACCGGCGTTCCAGGAGCAACGAGGATCGTCAGCAGCGCCTGGATGATTTCATTGGAGCCATTGCCGACCACGACGCCATCCGCCCGCCAGCCGGCGAACCGGGCCAGTGCGGTTTGCAGTTCGGTGGGAACAAAGTCGGGATACCGCGCCCAGTCCCGCCCGGCAACCCGGCGGAGGGTTTCCGCCACGATGGCCGGGGGGATGCCAAACGGGTTTTCGTTCTGGTTGAGCTTGATGGGCACGCGGTGCGGCGTCAGGGTGTAGGCCTGAAGCCGCCGCACCGAGGGTTTGATGAGGTCGTCGAACGTCCGCATAGGCGTTTCAGCCACCGCAGACCTGCGCCAGCCGGGCGGCAAACGCATCCATGGCCGCGCGCGAGGTGTTTTCCGTGGCGCAAACGAGCAACTCGTGTGTACGCTCCGGGAAATAGCGCGACAACGGCAACCCGGCCAGGATGTCGTCTTCCAGCAGCGTTTCCACGAGTTGCGCGGCCGGCAGGGGCGTTCGGATGACGAATTCGTTGAAGACCGGCGCACGGTAGGTCAGGGTGATGCCGGGGATGGCCGTGAGAACGCCTTTCAGATAAGCGGCCTTCTGAAGGTTGCGCTGGGCCAGTTCCTGCAGACCGCGCCGGCCGACCGTTGCCAGAAAGATGCTGGCGACGAGCGCGCATAGACCTTCGTTGCTGCAAATGTTCGAGGTAGCTTTTTCGCGCCGGATGTGCTGCTCGCGGGTGGCGAGAGTGATGACGAAACCCCGGCGGCCTTCGGCATCATAGGCCTGACCGATCAGGCGGCCCGGCATCTGGCGGGCGAAGCGTTCGTGGGTGGCGAAAAAGCCCAGGTGCGGCCCCCCAAAGGCCGGTGGCACGCCGAAAGACTGTCCTTCGCCCACGACGATGTCCGCGCCGACCGTGCCGGGCGCGACGAGCAGCCCCAACGACATGGCTTCCGCCACCGTGACAACCGTCAGCGCCTTGTGTTTCTGGGCCGCTGCTGCCAGTGGTGCGAGGTCTTCAATACAGCCGAAAAAGTTGGGCGACTGCACGGCAACACAGGCCGTAGCATCATTGACGAGCGCCTCGACGGGCAGCGTCGTTCCGGCTTCGGAGAGCGGCGCCAGGACGAGTTCGATCCCCGCCCGCCGGGCGTAGGTCTCACACACCGCCCGGTATTCCGGGTGGATGCCTTCCGACAGCACGACCCGGTAGCGGTTCGTCAGGCGCGCCGCCATCAGCAACGCTTCAGCCAGCGCCGTGGCCCCGTCGTACATCGAGGCGTTGGAGACTTCCATCCCGGTCAGTTGGCAGATGAACGTCTGGTACTCGAAGATGGCCTGGAGCGTGCCCTGGTTGATTTCCGGCTGATACGGCGTGTAGCTCGTGTAGAACTCCGACCGCGACACCAGGGTGTCAATGATGAGGGGGCGCACGTGGTCATAGACCCCGGCGCCCAGAAAGGAATGCTGTGGCAGGCGATTCTGCCCGGCCAGGGATTCCATCAGTTGCATCAGCTCCGCTTCACTGGCCATCGGCGGCAGGTTCAGCGGGCGCTGAAGGCGGAGGTCTTCGGGAATGCCCCGGAACAGTTCGGCAATGCTGGAGACGCCCATCGAGGCCAGCATGTCCGCCTGCTCATCGGGCGTCGCGTTCGGGATGTAGCGCATGATTTTGAACCGCTTTGGGGGCAGCCTTGGGATCAGCCCCGACTTGCGCCGACCGACCGGAGTGGGTTCGTCCGGTCTGATCGGCGAAGGTCATTTTTCGTTGATGAAGTCTTCGTATTCGGCGGCGCTCAGCAGGGCATCCACTTCGCCGGGGTTGGAGAGCCTGATGACGATCATCCAGCCTTCGTCGTAGGGTGAGGTGTTGACCAGTTCGGGCGCATCGGCCAGTTTGGTGTTGACTTCGATGACTTCACCGGAAACCGGGGAAAACAGCTCGCTGACAGCCTTGACCGACTCAACCGAGCCAAAGGGTTCATTGGCTTTGACCGTCGTGCCGACCTTTGGCAAATCCACATACACGACATCACCCAGCGAGTCCTGGGCGTAGAAGGTGATGCCCACGCGCCCGGTATCGCCTGTGATACGGATCCACTCGTGGTCCTTGGTGTACTGCAATTCGTCGGGATAGTTCGCCATGAAAATCCTCGCCAAAGTGTGTAGTGCGCCTCGCTATCCGGGACGCTTGTAGAAAGGGGTTGGGACGATGCGGCAGGGGACTTCGCGCCCGCGCACAATGGCAAACACTTGCGTCCCCACCGCCGTCTTGTCAATTGGAAGATACGCCAGTCCGATGTTTTTCCTGAGAAAGGGCGACGGGCTGCCCGAAGTGACGCGCCCGACTTCCTGCCCGTCGGCCACCAGCGGGTAGCCGTCGCGTACCGGCACGCGGTCTTCCACCTCGAAGCCGACCAGCTTGCGGGTCAGTCCGGCTGCCTGTTGCCGCAGCAGGGCGTCACGTCCGAGAAAGTCGCCCTTGGAGAGTTTGCATATCCATCCCAGATCGGCTTCCAGCGGCGTGGTCGTGTCGTCAATTTCGTGACCGTAGAGGGCCATTCTGGCTTCGAGCCGCAGCGTGTTGCGGGCGCCAAGGCCGCAGGGCACCGGATTGCCGGCTTCGGTCAGCGCCTTCCACAGCCGCTCCGCATCGGTCGGCGCGCAGTAGATTTCGACGCCATCTTCGCCCGTGTAGCCGGTGCGCGCCACGAGCGCCGTGATGCCAGCGATGACGACATCGCGCCGGAACCGGTAGTAGCCCAGACCGGTGATGTCCTCCACCGTGAGGCTTTGCACCAGCGCCACGGCGCGGGGGCCCTGGACGGCCAGTTGGGCGTATTCGTGGCTGACATCGCGAATGTCAACCTCGAAGCCCGCTGCGTGCCCGCGCAGCCATTCCGCGTCTTTGGCCGTGTTGGCCGCATTGACGCAGAGAAAGTAGCTGTCTTCCGCCAGGCGGTGCACCAGAATGTCATCCACAAAACCGCCACGTTCGTTGAGCAGGCCGGAGTACTGAACCTGTCCGTCCACAAGGCGCGCCGCGTCATTGCAGGTCACATACTGCACGAAGCGCAGGGCATCGCGTCCCTGGATGAGGATTTCCCCCATGTGACTGACATCGAAGATGCCCACCGCTGTGCGTACGGCCAGGTGCTCGGCCACCAGCCCGCCGTATTCAACCGGCATGGTCCACCCGGCAAAGGGCACCATTTTCGCCCCCAGCGCGCGATGTATGGCATCGAGTGGTGACTGGCGGAGTTCGGCGGACATGCGTGAAAAAGCCTTGAAAACCGGAAGGATGCTGACGCTGCAAGGGCAGGGACGCTACCACCGCCATGGGGGAGGGTCAAGACGGCCCGGCCGCTGCTGATAACGCCCTGGCTGCCGGCCGGACCCTTGCCAGTCTGACCGGTGCGGCCTACGATACCTGACGGCTGATTGAGCCAGTCGCCATCTTTTGCAGTTTATGGAGGATGACTGCCATTCGCACGCGACCTGTCCTATCGCCTCATTCCACGTCCTGACGCCCGGTAGTTTCCTCACGACCACCGTGGCGTCGGCCAACGATGTTCGCCAGGAGGAAACTCACCATGACTGACAAGCCCATTCTTGAGCCGTCTGTCGCCGATTCATCACAAGCGCCCCTTTCACCTGCCACCAGGTTGGCGCAACATCTGGTCCGGCGTGACCGATCCTCTTCTCCAACCTTCCAACCCAACATGTTCGAGGACGACCTGGTCTCGGCGCTGGCCGTGGCGAGGGAGAACGTCCGCGCCCGCCAGGTCTTCGACTGGGAGCGCGTCCGCCGGCAATGCGCCGTCTAGCTCCAGCCCGGCCTCCAGCCGGGCCAGCCATCGCCCGGTGTGGTTCATCGCACCGGGTTCGGTCCTCATCGGTGGGCTGACCCTGGCGTGGGTTTATGCCCACGGTTGGACAAATCTGTATGGCGACGGCCAGGCCCACCTGGCCATTGCCCGCAAGCTGGTGGATGTCCCGCCGGGAACGACCTGGTGGGAACGCTACATGCAACTGGGCAGCCCGTGGCTTCCGCTGCCGCATGTGCTGGCTGCACCGCTGACCCTTTCCGATACCCTCTGGCGCACCGGGCTGGCCGGCAGCCTCATTTCCTGCCTCGCCTTTGTGGCTGCGGCAACGGTGGTGTTTCAGCTTGCGGCGGCGCTGACCCGCTCGCTGCCGTCCGCGCTGGTGGCGTGGCTGGCTTTTGCGCTCAACCCTTCGCTGCTCTACATCCAGACCACACCGCTGACCGAGCCGCTGTTTCTCGCCACCTGGCTGGGCAGCGCATGGTGGATGCACGACTGGACGCAGCACGGTCGGCGTGATCGTCTTGTCCTGGCGGCGCTCTGTGCCCTGGGTGCGCTTCTGACCCGCTATGAGGGTTGGATTCTGCTTCCAGCCGGTATGCTCTGGGTGCTCTGGTCTTCCCCCCGCCGTGGATGGGCGCGTCTGGCCGATGTGGGACTGTGGACGGGCATCGTGGGCGCGGGCGTGGGGTACTGGCTCTGGCACAACTGGGCCATCTACGGGCGGCCGCTGGAGTTTCTCGAAGGAACCTACTCGGCGCGGGGCTACTTTGCGCGCCACCGGGATGAACTGAGTTACCTGAGCTTCGTGGTCGGGCAGCCGCTTTATGCCGGCCTTGTGTTGGCGGTAACCGTCGTCATCTGCGCCACGCCGGCCACGACACTGCTCGGCCTGCTGGGTCTGGCCGGACAGTCCGTGACGGCCTTTCGCGCCCGTTGGCTTGATATGCCAACGCTGGCGGTTCTGGGGTGGCTCTGGCTGCCGCCGCTCTTTACCGGCTACAGCCTGTATTCCGGCAACATCCAGATCTATCCGCTGTTTTTGAACAACCGCTATGGACTGGCGGCGCTGCCGGCGCTGGCCCTTGGCATCGGGTTGGGTGTGGCCTGCCTGCACGCCCGCTTCCCGAAGCGGCCGGTCTGGGTGGCCGTTGGTATGGGGCTGGTGTGTGTCGGGCAATCGCTGTGGTGGCTGCGGGATGGCGTCTATCAGCTCGCCGTCTTTCAGGAAGCCTACCGGGCGCAGTTTGCGCCGCTTGGGTGTGAGCGCCGGGCGCTGGCGCAGTTTCTCCAGTCTGATCCAGCCCTACAGTCTCTGAAAAGGCGACAAGCGGGCGTCTGTGTCGCCCTATTTGCTGGTGAGCTGTCTGCTGTTATCGCCCAGGGCGGATTGTCTTACGCCCACATCCTGCACGAGGGGCGTGCGGAGTGGCACAGCCTGGAAACGTCCATTCCATCCACGGTGACATGGCTGGTGGTTGGGCGCGGGGATGAGCTGGAGCGAAAGCTTCAGCAGCGTCCGGCCGGGTATGAAGAATTCACTCCGGTGTGGGTTTCGGAGCAGGGTACCTTCCGCGTCCTGTCCCGGAACCGGCCCGCGCCGTAAGCCTCAACGGCGCAGGCCGGTTTCCAGAAGGCTATTCGGATTTCCGGCGCAAAAAGGTTGGTGCGTCAAGGTCCGCTTCGGCGGCAGGCGCCACCCGTTCGGAGGCCGGCGCAATGCGCCCGAACGAAGGCACGGAAACCACGTTGCCGGCCACCACGGTAGTCGCCGGTGGCTGGTTGGCCGCCTGGGCGGCCTGGTCGAATCCGGTCGCAATGACCGTAATCTTCATCTCATCCTGCATCCGTTCGTCAATGACCGCACCGAAGATGATGTTGGCTTCTGGGTGCGCTGCTTTCTGGATGATGGAGGTCGCTTCGTTGACTTCGTGGAGGGTGAGGTTGCTGCCACCGGTGACGTTGACCAGTACCCCGTGGGCCCCTTCGATGGAGGCTTCTTCAAGCAACGGGCTGGCAATGGCGGCATTGGTGGCCTGAATGGCGCGATTTTCGCCGGAGGCCTGTCCCGTGCCCATCAGGGCAATGCCGGAGCCGCGCATGATGGTGCGCACGTCGGCAAAGTCGAGGTTGATCATGCCCGGCACCGTGATGAGGTCGGAAATGCCCTGCACGGCCTGGCGCAGCACGTCATCTGCCATGCGGAAGGAATCCGCCAGCGAGGTATTGCGATCAACGGTCGTCAACAGGCGGTCATTGGGAATGGTGATGATCGTGTCCACGCACTCGTGAAGTTCGCGGATGCCTTTTTCGGCGTTCTGCATCCGGCGGCGGCCTTCAAACCCGAAGGGCTTGGTGACGACGGCCACGGTCAGAATCTCCAGTTCGCTGGCCAGTCCGGCCACAATGGGCGCGGCGCCGGTGCCCGTGCCGCCACCCATGCCGGCCGTGATGAACACCATATCCGCGCCTTCGAGCGCATCAATGATTTTTTCCGTGTCTTCCAGGGCAGCCTCCCGGCCCACTTCCGGGTCGGCGCCTGCCCCCAGGCCGCGGGTCCGCTTGCTGCCAATCTGAATCTTGACCGGGGCTTTCGACATGCTGAGGGCTTGCAGATCGGTATTGACCACCAAAAAGGAGATGCCTTCGATACCGGACTCAATCATGCGGTTGACGGCATTGCCGCCGCCGCCGCCCACGCCAATGACCTTGATGTTTGCGCCTTTTGAGATGGTATTTTCCACGAATTCAAACCTCACTGGGGGTGGACTCGATGACCGCTTGTTCTCTGCTCCCATGGGATAAGTGCCTCCTGCCCGTAACCTGGATCGGGAACCGTCTTCCTGGTAAAGAAAATACTATATTCAGCGCGCCGAATTCGGCGAAGAAAAGAAACTTTTTATTCCTGCCAGCCAGTGGCGCCAACTTGTTTCCCGCTGTCGCAAATGGTGGTTGGCGCGTGGACGAATGCTCGAAAGAATAAGACCGATAGCCGTTGCCCATTCAGGGTGGCTGAGTTCTTCACTGATACCGTCCAGCCCGGCTGGAGTGCCTATCCGAACCGGAAGATCAAGCATCCGCTCGGCCAGTTCGGGAATTCCGGACAAGAGACTGCCACCGCCGGTCAGAACCAATCCGCTGGACAATTTTTTCTCGAAACCCGCCTTCTGAAGGTTCTCCTGGATTTCCTTGAAAATCTCCTCTGCCCGTGGCTGAAGCATCTCGCAGAGCACCTGACGCGAGAGCATCCGTGAACGTCCGCCGGACGCAGTAACGGCAAGTTGTTCCTGTCGCTCGTTGGGGTGTAGAAGCGGAGAGAAAACGCATCCAAAAGACTGTTTGATGCGCTCGGCTTCAGGAACGGATGAACGAAGCCCAACCGCAATATCGTTGGTGAAATGCGTGCCCCCAATACCGAACATCGCCGTGTGGCGCACCGCCCCGCGTTGGAACACTGCAAGGCTGGTGATTTCACCGCCAATATCAACGATGGCCGTCCCATATTCACGTTCTTCTTCGGTAAGGGTGGCTGTCGCAGCCGCAAGGGAACCAAGGGTGAGGTCTTCGACAATGATACCCAGCCGGTTGGCGCTTGTCACGATGTTTTGCGATGCCGTGACCGGCGAAGTCACGATATGTACGGTAACTTCGAGCCGCATCCCCAACATACCGAGGGGGTCGCCGATCCCGTCCTGTTCGTCCACGACGAATTCCTGGGGCAGGACCTCGACAATCCCCCGGTCGGCCGGCAGGTTGACGGCGCTGGCCTGTTCGATGACCCGCTGGATGTCCGTGGCCGTAATCTGCCGGTTGCGGTTGGACACGGCCACCACGCCGTGTCCGTTGAGACTCCGCACATGAAGCCCCGACAGGCTGGCGCGGAGCGTGTCAATGCCAAAGCCAACCATCCTTTCGGCTTCCGTCAGGCACTGGCGGATGGTTTCCTCGGCCTGCTCGATGCTGACCACAACCCCCTTGCGGATGCCCTTCGAGGGGACATCGCCATAGCCGGCCACCGTCCAGCGCGCCCGATCCGGCACCGGTGTGGCAATAACCAGACGGGTACGGGTCGAGCCAAGGTCAAGGCTGGCCAGGTAGGGGGTGGCGCGTGCCATGTTGGGTGCTACCTCCGCGCTGCCGAACCCGTTGGGCGGGGTGTGGATTGGGGGGGGGCTTTCGGGGGGGGCGTGGACTTGTTGCCGCCAGCCGTCGCGCGCGCGGGGGGCGCGGGCAGGCGCTCGTCAAACTCCAGATTGACCTGTCTGGCGCTCACCATGTTCACTGTCTTGAGATAGGGCGCTTTCTCGAAGATGCGCGGGTCGGAGAAGCGCATGCGTTCGAGAATGGAGGTGTCGCGGCGCTGAAGCGCATCCACGATTTCACATGCATGGAGCAGCCGTTCCCGGAAGTCCTCCCGGCCCAGTCCGACGACAATGCGGCTGTTGCGAAGCTGAACGCGCACGTCCTGAAGACGGGACAGATCAATGGATTCGATACGTTCGGAAAGGCGTGGCTCAGCCGCATCAAGCGCCCAGGTGAGGTTGCGGTACAGTTGCAGGCGCTCGCGGTTTTCACGGCGTCCGGCCGCATCGCGGTCCGACGCAAAGCCAACGGCCAAGGTCGGCGGCTCGCCATCCGTGTCGGGGTCATAAACCGTAATGACCACACCTTCTTCATCGAGCCAGACAAGACCGCTCCGCTCGGCCATCTGCGCGAGAACGAACGGTTTGCGCTCTTCAATCACCACCCGCAGGGTGTCCGGCAGAATGCGTACGATCCGGGCCTGCCGCACCCGGGGCAGGCTTTCCAGGTTCTGCCGCAGCGTCGGGAGCGAGACCGTCAGCAGGGAGCCGGTGGACTGCTGGCGGACGAGGCGCTCGATGTCCTCCGCAACCGGCGGCTGACAGCCGGTGACTTCCACCTGACGCAGCAGAAACAGCGATGACCGCGTCATGGCCAGCCCAAGGCTGCTCAGCCCAACCAGCAGCACAACCCAGAGGATGCCGGTCCGCCAGGCATAAAGTTGCTCCCATACCGCTCCCTGCCGCGTGCGCGGGATACGGATGGCCGCCGCCTCGCGCGTCTGTTCACGACGGGAAGGTAGGACCTGGCGGGGTGTGCGTTTGTGAGCCACCGACACGTTACGACTCCTGACGGCTTCAATCCGGGAACGTCCTTACTCCCAGACTTCGACTTCCATATCGAGTTCAATGCCACGTGCTTCGCGTACACGTGACCGAATCCGCTCAATGAGGGCAAAGACATCGGCTGCCCGTGCTGACCCGTTCGTGACAATGAAGTTGGCATGGAGGGGGGAAATGGTTGCCCCGCCAATGGTTTCACCTTTCATGCCAAGTTCGTCAATGATGCGCCCGGTGGCCAGCCCCGGCCCCGGATTTTTGAAAATGCAACCGGCGCTGTTGTCCCTGACCGGTTGCGTCGCTGCCCGGTGGCGACGGTACTCCGCAATTTCGGCCCGGCTGGCTTCCGGGTCGCCGGGTCGGAGCTGAAGTGTCGTCCCCAGAATCAGGTCCCGTTCGGTAAATGGAGAGTGACGGTAGGCAAAATCCAGCGTCTCGCGTGGCAGCGTCACGACGTGCTCATCGCGGGCGACATCCACCGAGACGATGACATCGGCAATTTCATAGCCATGCGAGCCGGCGTTCATCTTCACGGCACCACCAACGCTGCCGGGAATCGGCGCCAGCCCTTCGATCCCGGACAATCCCCGGTCGGCACACTGGTTGACGAGCCGGGGCAGGCTGTAACCGGCCGGCGCTTTGACCTGACAGCCCTCAAACACCACGGGCGCTTTGAGTTGCCGCAGGCTGATGGCAACGCGGTCGAGCGGCCCATCCGCCACCAGGAGATTGGTGCCGTAGCCCAGCGGACTCCAGCGCAAACCGTGTTCTTCCAGCCTGGCCACCAGGGCGGCCGCTTTTTCCGGCGTGTCGGGAAAGGCCACACAGGCGATTTCCCCACCCGTGCGCAGTGAAGTCAGGTGGCGCATCGGCTGGTGAAAGCGGGCCGCGACATCGAGTTCAGCACAGATTTCCTCAACAGACCTGGGCATCCTGCAAAAACCTTTCACCAAGCTGCCAGACATTGCCTGCCCCTACGGTCAACAGCACATCGCCGGGGCGAAGTTGCGCTGTGACGGCCGGCAGAGCCGCGTCGAGCGCACCAACGGCCTGCACGGCGGGATGTCCCGCCGCATGTACCGCCGCCGCCAGCGCCGCCGATGTCACTCCGGGCAGGGGCGTTTCGCCCGCCGGGTAAATATCCACGATACAAACCACATCCGCCTCCCGCAGCACCGTTACGAACTCAGCAAACAGATGCTGTGTCCGCGTGTAGCGGTGCGGCTGAAACACCAGGATGATCCGGCGTCCGGCGCTGCGCGCTGCATCAAGTACGGCGGCAATCTCAACCGGGTGGTGGCCGTAATCGTCAATGACGAGAACATTATTCCTTTCCCCGCGAATTTGGAACCGTCTGGAAACATTTTCAAACATTTCCAGACCCGTTTGTACATCTTTGAAGTCTAAACCAAGTTCCAGTCCAGCGGCGATAGCCGCCAGCGCGTTGTAGATGCTGTGCCGGCCCGGCACGCGCAGCCGGACCGGGCCCAGACAAGCCGGCCCGCGCCAGACCGTAAAGCGCCAGCCGAAGGGCTTTTGGGGAACAATGTCTGCCGCCCGAATCTGGGCTTCCGCCGCCTGGATGCCGTACAGCGTACAGCGCCGGGTCAGCCGGGGCAGCAGCGCCTGCACGCCGGCATCGTCAGCGCAGGCAATGACCACGCCTGTTTCAGGTACGCCCTCGGCAAAGCGTACGAAGTGGTCCAGGATGGCGTCGAAATCACCGTAGAAGTCGAGATGGTCACGGTCCACATTGGTGATGATCGCCAGGGTGCGCGGCAGCTTGAGAAACGAGCCATCGCTTTCGTCGGCTTCGGCGACAAAGTGCGGCCCCGTTCCAACCCTTGCCCCACTGCCAAGGTCGGGAAAAGCCGCGCCAATGACGGCCGTCGGGTCATGTCCGGCCGCGCGCAGTACCGTGGCAACCATGGCGCTGGTCGTCGTCTTGCCGTGCGCGCCAGCGACAGCCACGGCCACCTTGCCCGCCATGAGTTCAGCCAGCATCTCCGCCCGGTGTACGATGGGGATGCCCCGGGCCTGGGCTGCCAGCCGCTCCGGGTTGTCGGCTTTGACGGCCGTGGAAACGACGACCCGCTGAGCATCGCCAAGCTGTTCCGGTGCGTGCCCGATGAAAACCTGCGCGCCCAGCGCCTGCAGGCGGGCGGTTGTCGCCGAAGCCGCCAAATCCGACCCGGAAATCTGCCAGCCACGCCGGAGGGCGACTTCGGCAATGCTGCTCATACCGCTGCCCCCAATGCCGATGAAGTGCAAGTGCTCAGCCATGACTACCTCATCCTGGGCGATGCAGAATCTGGAACGCAACATCTACGGTGCGTTCGGCTGCGTGTGGTCGCGCCAGCGCCCGGCTGGCGGCTTCCATCCGGGCCAGCCGCGCCGGGTCGGACAGCAGCTCCAGAATCGTCCGGGCCAGTTTTTCGCCTGTCAGTTCGGCCTGTACGATCATCTCTCCGGCGCCGGCGCGGACAAACGCTTCGGCATTCCGGCGCTGGTGATCGTCGGCAGCCTGGGGGAAGGGAATAAAGATGGCCGCGCGCCCGGCAGCGGCCACCTCGGCGATGGTGGCGGCTCCGGCGCGGCAGACAAGCACATCGGCGGCGGCCATGGCTTCGGCCATGGCGTGGATAAAAGGCTGTACTTCGGCCTGCACACCGGCTGCCGCATAGGCGGCACGTACCATTTCGACATCGCGCTCGCCGGTCTGGTGAACAATCCGCAAACCGGGATGGGCTGCCAGCCAGGGCGCGGCTTCCGCCATGGCGCGGTTGATGGCCTGCGCCCCCTGGCTGCCGCCAAACACCAGCACGTGCCGGCGCGGAGCCTCGGCCGGGCGGGGCGGAATCTGCTCAAACTCGGCGCGTACCGGCGTCCCGGTCAGGACGGCCCTGGCCCCGAAGTACGCAGCGGTTTCCTGGTAAGACACGGCGGCGGCGGTGACGAAGCGGGCGAGTATCCGGTTGGTGAGACCGGGCAGGACATTGACTTCGACGGCCAGGGTCGGGACACCCCGCATGATCGCCGCCAGCATCGCCAGCCCGGAGGCATAGCCGCCGACTCCGATGGCAATATCCGGCTTGAAACGCCCGATGAGTTGCCAGGCTTTCCAGAAGCCGACGGGCAATACGGCCAGACTCTGGAAACGGCGCTGCCAGGAAACGTTGTTGAGTGCGCCGGAGGGGATGAACGTCAGCTCGAAACCGGCCGCCGGGACGAGTTTCTTTTCCAGCCCGCGTTCTGTCCCCACGAAATGGACTTCCGTGGTGGCATCACGTTGCCGGAACGCCTGGGCAATGGCAATGCCGGGGAAAATGTGTCCGCCGGTGCCGCCGGCCGCCATCAGGACACGCACGCTGCACGCCTCTTGTCTCTCAAAAATTCGCCCTGGCTGTGGCCGGGTACGGCTTTCGATCCGTTTGCCAACCGTGGCCGTTTGCCAACCGTGGACGCGGTTTCACGTTCGCCGCGACACACTCAGCAGCCAGCCGACAGCCAGCAGACTCATCATCATCGAACTGCCGCCGTAGCTGATGAAGGGTAGCGGAATCCCCTTGGCCGGTACCAGACTCAACACGACGCTCAGATTGAACAGCGCCTGCCCCACGAGCAGAACGGTGATCCCGGTCGCCAGGAGCTTGCCAAAGTCGTCCGGGGCCAGAAAGGCTGCGCGCAGGCCGCGAAAGGCCAGAATGCCGAACAGCCCGACAACCATGAGACTGCCAATGAGACCGACTTCTTCAGCAATGACGGAAAAGATGAAGTCGGTGTGCGCTTCCGGCAGGTAAAACAGCTTTTGCCGGCTCTGGGCAAAACCGACGCCCGACACGCCGCCGCTGCCGACGGCCATCAACGACTGCACAATCTGGAAACCTTCTTCCCTGGGAGCTTTCCAGGGGTCAAGAAAGGCCAGCAGCCGGGCGCGCCGGTATGGCTCTCTGAGCAGGGCATAGAGCAGCAGCGGCGAGCAGAGCAGTCCCGCCAGCGCCGGATAGCGGAGTGGAACACCGGCCACGACGAGCATGGCCGTCGCCGTCCCGCCCATCATCAGAATCGTTCCCAGGTCCCGCCCCAGAAAAACGAGCCCCATCAGCAGTCCTACGACGAGGACGACCGGGAGCAGCACCTGGCGCGGATCGCGGCGCGCCGGAGCATCTTTCCGGCTCAGGAAATAAGCCAGAAAGAGCACCATCGCGAGCTTGGCCAGTTCGGAAGGCTGAAACATCAGTCCCGGCAGACGAATGAAGCGGTGGGTGCCCCGGACCGGGGGCAGGAGCAGGACGAGCACCAGAAGAGCAACCGTGACGCCCAGCAGCCCATACACCACCCACGGCCGTTCGAGGCGCGCGTAGCCAAGCCACAGGCTGCCGAGCAGCAGCCCGGCACCCAGCAGGGCGGCCAGTGCCTGGCGCAGGACGAAGTGAAATTGCGTCCGGTAGGTTTCATGCGCCAGGGCCGCCGAGGCGCTATAGACCATGACAAGGCCAAACATCACCAGCGCAATCGTCGTGACGAGCAGCCATGGGTCCACAAACGTCACCAGGTTGCGCGAAACAGGCACCACGGTGGAAATAGTCAATCTGGGCTGCATGACGCCTCACGCTGCACATCGGAAATCAACCCCTTGACTGTTGCCTTGAAAACCCGTCCCCGGTGCTCGAAGTTATCAAACATATCGAAACTGGCACAGGCCGGCGCAAGCAGAACCACGTCGCCGGGCCGGGCACGCCGGGCCAGACTGTGAACGGCCTCTTCCAGACTGGCATGGCGCGTGATGGGTTGGTGCAGCCGTCCGGCAAAGGTGGCGGCAATTTTTTCGGCGGCCGCGCCGATGAGCGCCACCGAAACCGCCCGTGGTGCCAGGGCGTCCACGAGCGGAGCAAAGTCGCTGTTTTTGTCCAGGCCGCCAAGAATGACGTGCAGCCCGGACGGAAAAGCCTCGATGGACACCTGGGCCGCTGCCACATTCGTGGCCTTGGAGTCGTTGAAGTACCGGACGCCGCCAACTTCCGCCACAAACTCCAGCCGGTGTTCCAGCCCGCGAAAGTCCCGGATGGTTGTCCGGGCGGTTTCCGGCGCGACGCCAGCGGCAAGGGCGACAGCCAGGCTGGCCAGGATGTTTTCCATATTGTGCCGGCCCGGCAGAGGCAGGTCGGCGCGGTGAAGCAGCACCCGTTCGGCCTGCCGGGTACGGCACACCAGATCGTTTCCACGCAGAAAAAGCCCTTCTTCCAGTTCCCGCTGGGCTGAAAAGAGCGTCACCGGCGCACCCTGGGTCGCAAGCTGCGCCTGGGCACGGGGGGTCGTCGGGTCGTCGGCATTGAGTACGGCCAAGGTTTCACCGTCAAACCGGCGAAACATGTTGAGTTTGGCGGCCACGTAGTTTTCAAACGTGCCGTGGCGGTCAAGATGATCGGGGGTGATGTTGAGCAGGACGCCAATGTGCGGGCGAAAGGTGACGACGGTTTCAAGCTGGAAACTGCTGCATTCGAGTACCGTCCAGCCGTCGTCGCGTGAGGTCTCCACCAGCGAGACGGCCGCCACACCGATGTTGCCGCCAACCTGGGTCGGCAGCCCGCCGTCCGCGAGCAGGTGCCCGATGAGCGTCGTCGTCGTGCTTTTGCCGTTGCTGCCCGTAATGGCGACGATGCGCCCGCGCAGGTGGCGGAAGGCCAGTTCGATTTCGCCAATGATGGGCACACCGGCTTCCCGCGCCGGCTGAAGCGCCGCCAGCGTCGGAGGGACACCAGGGCTGAGCACAATTTCATCGGCGGCACGCAGGGTTTCCGGGCGATGTGCTCCGGCTTCAATGGCAATGCCTTCCGATGGGAGTTGGATGACTTCCGGCGGCAGCTTTTCAGCCGGGCGCTGGTCGGTGAGGGTCACTTGCGCGCCGCGCGCCGCCAGAAACCGCGCCGCGCCGATGCCACTGATGCCAGCGCCGACCACGACGAGGTGACGGCCGGCATAGCTCTGGTTGTTTGTGTTGTCGAAGGCAGGCATCGTTACCGTAGCTTGAGCGTCGCCAGGGCGACGAGGGCAAAGAAAATCTGCACGATGAGAAAGCGGAAGACGATTTTGGATTCCTTCCAGCCGGTAAGTTCAAAGTGGTGGTGCAGCGGCGACATCTTGAAAATCCGCTTGCCGATGCCGGTCTGCGGGTCCTTCGTCAGCTTGTAGTAACTCACCTGCAGGATGACGGAAAGCGTTTCGATGACAAACACGCCGCCCAGAATGACCAGCAGCAGTTCCTGTTTGATGACGATGGCCACGCAGCCCATGCAGCCGCCAATGGCCAGGCTGCCGACATCACCCATAAACACTTCCGCCGGCGGCGCGTTGAACCAGAGAAACCCCAGGCTTGCGCCGGCCAGTGCCGCGCAAAACACAGTGACTTCAAGCGCCGGCGGACTGGGCGGCAGGTTGAGGTAGAGTGCCAGCTCGGTCAGACCTGTGACATAGCACAGCAGGGTGAGCGTCAGCGCGACGACGAACGTCGTGCTGATGGCGAGGCCGTCGAGGCCATCCGTCAGGTTGACGGCGTTCGAGCTGCCCGTCATCACCAGCAGCATAAACGGCAGATAGAGCCAGGCTGTCAGGTCGGGCTGGAAATCCTTGAAAAACGGCACACTGAGGTAGGTGGCATAGTTGCCGAAACCGATGAGAACGCCCCCGATGACCAGAGCCGTCGTCACCTGTCCAAGGAGTTTCCACCGCCCCTGCAGGCCGAGGTTCTGCCGCCTGGCGATTTTCAGGTAGTCGTCCAGAAAGCCAATCGCCCCGTGCGCCAGCAGGGCAAACAGGACCACCCAGACGTACAGGTTGCTCAGATCGGCCCACAGGAGCGTTCCGGCGACAATGCCCGTGATAATGAGCACGCCGCCCATGGTCGGCGTTCCTTTCTTGGCCTGGTGCGCCTTGACGCCTTCTTCCCGGATTTCCTGCCCGTATTTGAGGCGGCGCAGCCAGGCAATCATCGGCGCGCCGAGCAGAAGGCAGATGAGTGTGGCCGTCATTGCCGCCAGCAGGGCGCGAAAGGACGGATAGCCGAAAACGCGGAACGGGCCAAAAACCTGGTACTTCAGGTGCAGGACTTCATAGAGCAGGTAGTAGAGCATCGCGCGTGCCTAAGCCGGCAGGGCCTCCAGACAGGTTTCCAACCGTACCCCCCGTGAACCCTTGATGAGAATGACATCCCCGGACTGGACGCGGTTGGCCAGCCAGCGGCCGGCTTCGGCTGCGGTTTCGACGAAATCCGTGATCATCGGGTGATGCTGTTCGGCCTGGGCGGCCGCGACCAGGTCGCGGGCATGGCCGGCGACGCCGAGCAGCATGTCCACCCTGGCACGAGCGAGCGCGCGCCCGCAGGCGATGTGCATCTCCCTGGATTGCTCGCCGAGTTCGAGCATTTCGCCGGCGACAACAATCCGCCGCCTGGCGTCGGGCACCTGCTCCAGCAGCCGCACGGCTTCCTGCAGGGCGACGGGGTTGGAGTTGTAGCTGTCATCCACGACGGTAAATCCGCCGGCGTAGCGCCGGACGACGCCGCGATGGGGTCCCGGCTGCGCCAGCCGGAGCTGGGCGGCGATGGCGTCCGGGCTGACACCGAAGTGGGTCGCCACGGCCGCCGCTGCCAGCGCATTGCTGATGTGGTGTTCGCCAACCAGCGGAAGTTCGACAGCCGCCTGTCCTTTCAGTGTGGAAAGCGTAAACGTCGTGCCCAGCAGCCCACGGGAGGTGACATCGAGTGCCGTAACGTGGGAGGCTTCATTCCGCCCGAAGTACATCACCTGGGCCCCGCTGTGTTCCTGCCGCCGCGCCAGGACGATGGCCGCCATGCAGGCTACGCGCGGATCGTCGGCATTCAGAATGGCCGTGCCCGTCAGCTTCAGCCCGTGGACGATTTCCGCCTTGGCTGCGGCGATGCCTTCCAGCCCGTCGGGAAAGTTCTCGATGTGAACCGGGGCGACATTGAGGACAACACTGACATCCGGGGGCGCAATCTCGCACAGCCGCGCGATTTCGCCTTTTTCGTTCATGCCCATTTCGAGCACGGCCACGTCGTAGTCCGCCATGCGCCGCCCGTCCGAAAGCATCTGGAAAACGGCCAGGGGCAGGCCGTATTCGTTGTTGAGGTTGCCCACCGAGGCGTAGATGCGTCCGTAAGGCGCAAGTGTCAGCGCCGTGAGGTCTTTGGCGGTCGTTTTGCCCATGCTGCCGGTGATGCCGACGATGGGGCGTCCCCACCGGTGCAGCAGCGCCCGGGCCAGTTCCTGCATGGCGCGGAGCGTGTCCGGCACGAGCAGACAGCGGGCGGCGGCTGGTTCCAGTTCCGGCAGTGGGCGATGAATAACGGCCGCACACGCGCCACGCGCCAGGACTTCCGGCACAAACGCATGGGCGTCGAAACGTTTTCCGTGAATGGCAAAAAACAGGTCGCCGGGGCGAATGGTGCGTGAGTCAATCGAAAAGCCAACCGGCGTGATGGCGCGCAGCCCTTCAGGGCAGGCAATTCCCAGCAGGTCGGCAAGGTCGGCAAGCGTCACAGCAGGTACTCCGCAGGGATGAGGGTCTGGTTGTGGCCGCGCACTTTACTCCATTGGCGTTCCTTTGTCCGACCGAAGCCGACGGAGTACCTGGCGGGCTTCTTCGCGGTCATCGAAGTGAATGGTCAGGTGATTGAGAATCTGGTACGTCTCGTGTCCCTTGCCGGCAATGACGACGACATCACCGGGTTGCGCCGTTTGAATGGCAAAGGCAATGGCCTGGCGTCGGTCAAGTATCCGGTGATAGGGCTTGCCGACGGCGCGCAGGCCAACTTCGGCGTCATCCAGGATGCGCTCCGGCGCTTCCCGCCGTGGATTGTCTGATGTCAGGATGGTGAGGTCGCTGCCCTGGGCCGCCGCTTCGGCCATCAGGGGGCGTTTGGTGCGGTCGCGGTCGCCGCCGCAGCCAAACACGGTGATGACCCGTCCCCGGCGGAGGCGGGCCAGTTCGCGGGCGGTGGCCGTCACGTTGGCCAGGGCATCGGGGGTGTGGGCATAGTCCACGGCTACCAGCAGATGGTCGTCACTGCCTTCGACCACTTCAAACCGCCCGGGCACGACCGTCTTAGTCACCCCGGCCAGGATGGCATCGGTCGGAACATCGAGCGCCAGCGCCGTGGCCGTGGCGGCCAGGATGTTGTAGGCGTGAGGCGTGCCCACGAGGTGCGTGGTCAGATCGAGCGTCCCGTGGGGCGTGTGGAGCGACAGCGCCATGCCGCGTGTGTGAACGTCGAGCCGGGCGAGGCGGACTTCGGCACCAGGGTCGTGGACGGCGTAGGTCACAATCCGGGCGCGGCCGTTGATGGCCGTGATGATGTCGGGCGTGCGGGCGTCGTCGGTGTTGAGAACGGCAATTCCGGGAACTTCTCCGTTACGCCCGTCAAAGAGCCGCAACTTGGCGTCGAAGTACCGCTCCATCGTGCCGTGGTAGTCCAGGTGATCCTGGGTCAGGTTGGTGAAAATGGCGGCGGCAAACCGCATGTCGGCGACGCGCCACCGGTCAAGCCCGATTGAGGACACCTCGATAGCGGCATGGCGGCAACCGCTGTCCCAGGCGCGTCGCAGGAAGGCCTGCACTTCCGGGGCTTCCGGCGTGGTCAGACGCGAGGGGCGGCGATCATCATCCATGCGCTGTTCAATGGTGCCGAGCAGCGCGGCGTGTCCGTAGGCGGCGCGGAAGATTTCGTAGAGCAGGTAAGTGGTGGTCGTCTTGCCGTTGGTGCCGGTGACGCCGATAACGTGCATGTGATGGCTGGGATGCCCGTGGAGCAGCGCCGCCACTTGGCCAAGGGCACGCCGGGCATCGGCCACCTGAATCCAGGCGGCCGGAAAATCTGGTGGAGCCGGGCGTTCCGAGAGAATGGCTTGGGCGCCACGCGAGAGGGCTTCCGGGATGAAGTCGTGGCCGTCGGCCCGGGTGCCGGGGAGGGCGGCAAAAATACTGCCCGGCTGGCAGGCTCCAGCCAGGCAGGTGATGTCACGTACCTCAAAGCTTTCGCCGCTGACGCAACCGGCAACGGCGGCTGCCACGGCGTGCAAGGCAGGCATGGGCAATAAACTCCAGCGGCGGCAGGAGGTCTGCCGTCAGGTCAATCTTGCGTGGGGGCATGGTGTCCGGCGTGGTCACTGCGGAAGCCCCAGCCACTCGGCAAGCTGTTTGGCATGGTGCTCGATGTTGCGGAACATCTCGAACTGCTGGGGGTTCATCTGCCCGTACTCACCACGGTGTAACAGCTCGGCAAAGCCCAGAACCATCTGAAGTGAGGTACGCATGGCGGTCAACTGTTCGGGCGTGACCTGCAGGGCCGAAGCTGGGGCCGGTGGGGGCGCGAGGTCTTCCATCATCTGGGCAAATTCGGCGCGCAGGCGTGTTTCATCCCGGATGGCAAGGACGCGCCCGCCCGGCCATGGGTCTTGGGCGGGCAACTCCAGCACCACGAACGAAGCCATCATGGACTGCCCGTCGGGAAGTGTCACGTTTGTTGAAAACTGCTGGACTTCAGACGTGACGGCCAGGTGTTCCCAGAGGGGGGCGTTGTCGCCACCGAGTTGCTGGCTGATGTCAAGCAGTGACCGCCCCAGCAGGTCCTGCCGTGGTGCGCCGAGCAGGTATTCGGCCATCGGGTTCACCTGCTGAAGGATGCCTTGGGCGTCGAGCACCATCAGGGCTTCATCGAGGTTTTCAATCAGCCAGTCTGACCAGCTTGCCGGTCGGGCATCTGGCACGCTGGCTGCGGCTGGTTCTGCCATCGGTGCTGCCAGCCCGGCGGTTGAAACCGGCGTTGCTGCACTTGTGGGGGGCATTGCCAGGGTGTCAGTGGGAGGAAATCCCCAGTCGTTGACGGGGGCTAGCGGCGCTTCCATGGGCGCTCCCTGGGGAAAACCTCCGGCTGCCGAAGCAAAATCCATCGGCGGTGGTGGCACGTAGGCGTTTTCTGCAGTGCTTTCGGCCAGGAAAGCTTCCACGGGCTGGGTGGTGGCCAGCGGCGCAGCCATGGGCGGTGCCGGAGTTGGCGGCATGCCGGCGTCCATCCTGTCATCCTGGGAGGGAAAATCTGCCACAGGGGAGGGGGCGGCAGGGGGTTCCGTGGGCGTCCAGCTCAGGTCAACCCTGCCGGAGACCTCGAAGGGAGCGACGGCCGGGGCAACCGGCGGGGCAGTGAGAAGCGCATCCGTCAGAACGTTTGCCGGGGCAACGTTGGGTGCTGGCACATCCGGTGGCAGGTCCAAAACGGGCACATCCACTGCCGGAGGGACAGCAGGGGCCTTTTCGTCCAGCGATACGTCGAACCAGTCGCCATCGAGGGGGGCGGCGGTATCCATGGGCGGCGTCTTCCTTGCCGTGTCTGTCGTTGCCGGGGATGAGGCCGCCGCTCCAGGGGGGAGCACTGAGGCCAGAACATCATCGTAGCCATTGGCCGTCCCTTGCGGCGGTGTTTTGGGTGGAGTTGGTGGTGAAGGCTCGCGGTGTCCGCCAGTGAATTGACCGAGCAGGGACTGGACAACACTCCCGGAGGTCCGCACCGGAGGAGGCGGATGGTCGGCCGCGGCAACCGTGGGGGAGACTTCAACCGGAATGACAGGTTCTGTTTCCGGCCGGTCTTTGGGCGCTGCCGATGCGTCGGCAGCCTTGTTGCCGCGAATCACGTTGAGGAGCTTGCTTAAGTCCATCGAGGCCTCCGTCGCTGGTGCGCCGGTGGGGTTGGAATCTTTTGAGGGAGGTGACACCCCGTGGTGTATCCCGTTGTGTGAAGACTAACTTGGTGGTGATATGGCCTGTGGTATCGTCTGGAATGGTTATTTCATTTGTTTTACAACGGCGTACCCGTCGCCCGGGCCCCACCGCCAGGCGACGATATGGACATCCGTCGGTAAGGACAGAAAAACAATAGCCAAGTCTGAAGCCGTCACGAGTATAAATGACCGGTATTCACCCTACAAGTCTTGGCCTGTGATTTGTCCAGTCACCACGTGATGCATCAAGACAAAGCTGCAATATCCATGGATTTTTCGGAGTGATGGCGATGAATGTGAGGGAAAAACTCGAAGCGGAGCTACGGCAGCTCGAACAGGAACTGAAGGTTGATCTTCCGCGTGAACTGCAACGGGCGGCGGCCTATGGCGATCTGCGCGAAAACGGGGAATATCAGGCGGCGCGCGAGCGGGTCCGGCTGGTTGGGGCGCGGGTCGCGGAGCTGCACCAGCGGCTGGCGGCACTGGCCACCATCAATCTTGATTCGTTGCCCCGGGACCGGGCGGCGTATGGTTCCACGCTGCGGGTGCTTGACCTCGATAAGGATGTCGAAGTGACCTACCGCCTGGTCATGCCGGAGGAAGCTGATGTCTCGCAGGGCCTGATTTCAACCTCCTCCCCCCTGGGGCGGGGCTTTATGGGCAAGCAGGCCGGCGATGAAGTCGAAGTGCAAACACCCCAGGGCCTGCGCCACTTCGAGATTCTGAGTCTGCGCACCATCCACGATGACGACTCCACCACTTGAGGCGGCCTGCGGCCGGGACGGTTTCCCACGTGGCGAGCAGCGAGTGGCGAGCAGCGAGTGGCGAGTAGGTTAAGTCTGCTGTGGCTGGGACGGTTGCCCATCCTGCCGGCGGTTGACAGTCCCGGACCTGACACCTAGACTGCCCGGCATCGAAGACTTGGCTTATGACGAACCGAACGATGCAATGGGCCGTGGGGCCCGGGCAGTCGCGGCGCAACCGGCCCGCATTGTGGCTGATGTCACCCCTGATTTTGCTGGCTGGTCTCTGCCTGACGAATGCTCCGGTGCCCGCCCAGGGAACGGCGCAGGGAACAGGGACACAACCGCGAATGCACACGAATGATGACTTTCGCGTGCCGCGTACGCTTCCGGTGTCACCGGAAGCGCCAACACCGGTTTCAACCGACGCGCCGGCCTCTCCGGCGCTGGCTTCGTCTGCCAACCTGCCGGCTGGCGAAACGGCGACACCACCGGGTGAAACGCCGGGGGAAGCCGTCTCCACCAGTGGCGCGGCCAGTGACACGGCCCGGGAAACACCGCTGTCTGAGCTCGTGGCGCGGCAGGATGCCAATGGCACGTGGATTCTGGTCAGTCGTTCCCTGCCGCCACCTGAGCCCGGAAAGCTGGTGTCGGCTGAGCCGCTGACGCCCATTTCGACTGGCAAGCCGGAACTCGATGCCGTGATTATGGAAATGGCCACCAAGTACGGCGTCGATCCACGCCTGATTGTCGAGGTCATCCGCCAGGAGTCCGGTTTCAATCCCTACGCGGTCTCGCCGGCCGGGGCCAAAGGGCTGATGCAGTTGATTGACGGGACGGCCGCCCGGATGGGAACGCGCAATGTCTTCGACGTGCGCCAGAACATCGAAGGCGGAGTCAAGTACCTCCGCCTGCTGCTGGATATGTTCAGTGGCGATGTCTCGCTGGCGCTGGCCGGGTACAATGCCGGCGAACATCGCGTGATTCGCAGCGGTTATCAGGTGCCCAACATCACCGAGACGCGCCACTATGTCAAAACCATCATGGCGCGCTATGGCAGGTCCTCCCATCGGGTTGCCAGGCCCAAGCCGAACGCCGCGCCGGTTCCCGATGAGCCACCCCCGCCGCCCTTGCGCGTCTTCGTTCAGGACGGCGTTGTTCTGCTGACCAACCGCTGATCAGGCTTACCGCTCAGGATTGCTGCGCCGGCGAATGCCCCGACTGTGGCCGGTGCCTGTGCCCCTTTTGGATGTGTCCACTGCCGGGGATCACAGGGGCACGGCCACGGTTTTGAGAATTTCTTCGAGTGCCGACCGGGCGTCATCGGTTTCGCGTCCCCCACCGGCATAACGTGGACTGACGATGACCCGGTGGGAGAGCACCGGAATGGCAAGGCGCTTGATGTCATCCGGCAGGCAGTAGTCGCGTCCGTCAAAGAGCGCCTGCGCCTGCGCTGCGCGAAACAGCGCCAGGCTGCCCCGTGGGCTGACACCCATTTCCAGCAGTTCCGATGTGCGGGTGGCGTTGACGATGCGCAGCAGGTAGTCCACCAGGGCGTCATCCATCCGCACCGTACGGGCGCGTTCCTGCAACGCCAGCATATCCGCCGCCGACAGCACCGGTTTCATCTCCAGCAGGGGATCGCGACGGGCCTTGCCGAGCAGGATTTGCCGTTCGTCTTCGGCTGAGGGATACCCCATGCTGAGGCGCATGGTGAACCGGTCGAGCTGGGATTCCGGCAGGGGATAGGTCCCGTGGTGTTCGACGGGATTCTGCGTCGCCAGGACGATGAAGGGCCTGGGCAGGTCAAACGTCTGGTTTTCAATCGTCACCCGTCCTTCGGCCATGGCTTCGAGCAGGCAGCTCTGGGTTTTGGGCGTGGTGCGGTTGATTTCGTCAGCCAGAACGACGTTGGCAAAGATGGGGCCCGGACGGAACTCGAAACGGCCGGAAGCCTGGTCATAGACACTCAACCCCAGGACATCGCTGGGAAGCAGATCGCTGGTGAACTGGATGCGCTGAAAGGAGCAGTCCAGGGCGCGGGAAAGGGTACGTGCCAACGTGGTTTTGCCGACGCCGGGCACGTCCTCGATGAGCAGGTGTCCATCGGCGACGAGCGTGACCAGGGCCAGGCGGACGACATCGTGCTTGCCCCGTACGACGGTCTCGATGGCGGACTCCAGTGCCTGCAACTGCTCGGCCACACTCGACAGGCCCGACACCACGGGAGAAGAAGATGGCGTCACCGTTCAGTTACTCACTTTCTTGCGGACGGGATATTCCTGCTGGTGTATGACTTTGAATGTACGTCATACCATGCCGCTGACCAGTCTCGCAGCACACAGTTGCCGTCTGGCGTTGTCGTAAGGGGCATCCGGCGTGCGGCCGTGGGAAGGTTATGGACCGGAAGGTTGCGGGCGAAGGGACGGCGAGACATCCAAGGAAGCCTTCACCTTGAGGTCTTCACCTGGAGGGAAGGGAGCTATGGCGACGTTTGAAATCCGTGATGGACAACTGGCGTTGAAGTTTTCCCCGCTGGAGAAGCTGGGCGGTTTGCGTTCCGGCGCTACCGTCGGACTCGAGGACATCCAGGCGGTTGAGAAAGTGGATGATCCGTGGGACATCCTCGATGGCCTGCGCTTTGGCACCGGCATCCCGTGGGTCATTGTGCTGGGGACAATGCTCCGGCAGGGCGGCAACGATGTGGTGGCTGTGTACCGCCGGGACCCGGCGGTTGTCGTCACCTTGCGGCCTGGCGCGCCCTACCAGCGTCTCATTGCCACCGTGCCACAGCCGGAGCAGGTTGTGGCTACCCTCCAGTCCGCTCTGGAAAACGAATGCAGGAAAACCTGACAGGAAAGCCTGAATTGGTGCGCTACTTTATGCTGCGCGACTGGTTGGGGGAACGACTTGGGTTGTGAGGCGTTGGTTTGCTGAATTTCCACTTCCGCCTGCCCACACTGCAAGTGATTGGTGAAAGCACCGCTTGGGCACTCACCGTCTGTCTCACTCTGCAAACATCTCTGTCAGCACCCCTGGCACCGCCCGTCCTGTCTCACGGGTCCTCACTCCAAGTCGCCTGACCAGGCGTTCCCTGTCCACCGTCCGCAACTGATCCAAAACCACCTGTCCTTCTTTCCCCCAAACCGGCACTTCACTCGCGTGGGGTACTCCCGCCCCCTCGTCCACGAAGCATACTGGTTGTGGAATGCCAGTGGTTGCAACCTGAAGCTTGCTACACCAGGTAACATATACTGGGCTGGCCCGTTATGGGCAGCCCGGCTGTCTGCTGGCGTGATTCGGTGATGCCGTCAGCCAAAGTCCATGCCGCTGGGTCCAGGGTGGTTCGGCTGCTCAGCCACCTTGAGACCGCTTCGGGCACTTTTGGCACTGGTTCCGTGGCGCTAAGCTTGAGCACGTTGGGTAACGTCCGCAGTTCGTTGCACAGCACATCCAAAGGCTGGCATCACACCATGGAACTTCTGCTTCAAAGCCTGGCCATCGTGACCGGTGCCGTTCTGGTGGCTTCGCTGGTCGCCCTTGGGCGCGGCAACCGGGCCATCCGCTTTCTGGCGGATGCCGTCGGGCCGGATGTCCGCCCACAGGCGACCGTCAGCATCATTGTCGCGGCCCGCAATGAAGCCGACACCATCGAGCCGGCGCTGCGGTCACTGCTGGCCCAGGACCATCCGGGGCTGGACATCATCGTGGTCAATGACCGTTCCACCGATGCCACCGGCGACGTTCTGGCCCGCCTTCAGCGTGAGTTCCCGGCGCTCAAAACCGTGACCGTCACCGCGCTGCCTTCCGGCTGGCTGGGAAAAAATCACGCCCACTGGGTCGGAGCGCAGGCAGCCACCGGCGATTTCCTGCTCTTTACCGATGCCGACATCATCATGCACCCCAGCGCCGTGCGCCGTGCTGTGGCCTTTGCCCTTGCCGAAGGCCTTGACCACGTCGCCGTCGGGCCCGAGGTCCCCCTGCCCGGCTTCTGGCTGACGGCCTTTCTCGGCACCTTCACCATGTGTTTCTCGATGTTTGTGCGTCCGTGGCGGGCGCGCGACCCGCGCAGTACGGTCTTTGTCGGCATTGGTGCATTCAATCTCGTCCGCCGCACGGCCTACGAGCGCGCCGGTACGCACGCTGCCATTCGGATGCGGCCCGATGACGACATGAAACTTGGCAAAATCATCAAGCTGGCCGGCGGACGACAGGAACTGGTGGCCGGCAAGGAACTGCTGTCCGTCACCTGGTATCACTCCCTGGGCGAACTCATCCGGGGGCTTGAAAAGAACACTTTTGCCGGGATGGATTACAACCTGGCGCTGGCTGTCGCCGGGCCGCTCACGCTGTTTCTGCTGTTTGTCTGGCCCTGCCTGGCGCTGCTGGTGACAAGCGGCTGGGTGTGGCCGGTCAACCTGCTCAACGTCGGACTGGGGCTGGCGCTCTATGCCGACAACTCGCTGCGGTACGGCGTCCGGTGGCGGCACGTCCCGCTCTTTCCGCTGACCGTCCTGCTGATGATGTTCATCGTGTGGAATGCCACGCTGCGAACCCTGCTGGGACGCGGTATCACCTGGCGCGGCACGTACTATTCCCTCGCCGAACTCAAGGCGAATCGGGTCTAGGCTGTCTGAATGGGGGCTGCGTTCAGTAGAAGGTTTTCAGGTCCATCCCGGCATAAAGATGCGCTACCTGGTCGGCGTAGCCGTTGAACAGCAGGGTCGGCCGTCGGGTGAGCTCACCAATGCGCCGTTCGGTGGCCTGGCTCCACCGGGGATGACTCACCGCCGGATTGACGTTGGCATAAAAGCCGTATTCACGCGGTACGGTTTCGCGCCAGGTCGTGCGTGGCATGCGGGGCGTCAGCACAATGCGCACCACCGACTTGATGCTTTTGAAGCCATACTTCCACGGCACAACCAACCGCAGCGGGGCGCCGTTCTGGTTGGGCAGGGTTTTGCCGTACAAGCCCACAGCAAGCAGCGTCAGCGGATGCAAGGCTTCATCCAGCCGCAGCCCTTCACGGTAGGGCCAGTCGAGCAGCCGCCCGCGTTGCAGGGGAAACTGTTTCGGATCGTGCAGGGTCTCGAACGCCACGAACTGCGCCCTGCCCAGTGGCTCAACCAGGTTGAGCAGGGAAGCCAGCGGAAAGCCCACCCAGGGAATGACCATGGACCAGCCTTCGACACAGCGAAGCCGGTACACCCGCTCTTCGAGCGGAAAGCGGCGCAGAAGGTCATCCAGGTCAAAGGTCTGGGGGCGCTGGACATCGCCTTCGACCGTCACCGTCCAGGGGCGCGTCACCAGCGCGCGGGCTTCATAGGCCACATCGTGCTTGGAGGTCGAAAACTCATAGAAGTTGTTGTAGTGCGTGATGTCGTCGTAGTCCGTCGGCGGCTCGTCAGTCGTCAGACGCCGGTCGCCGACGGGCGTCGTCACCAGCGAATGCGGCCCGGGCCCCGCCGGTGGGCGGCGCGTCGCACCGGCAAAGAGATGATACAGCCCGGCGGTGGCGGCCAGTGAACCTGCCGCCACCAGACCCTGCAGCACCGTCCGCCGCCCGAAATACAGCCGTTCGGGTGTGATTTCCGAGCCTTTGATGTCGGCGGGCCGTTTGATGAGCATAGTTGGGACCGCCGCCCGGCTTACTTCTCGATGCCAAGCTGCGTGAGCAGAAACGTGTAGTAAAACGCCGTTTCGCGCAAGGCATCGTAGCGACCGGACGCACCACCGTGGCCGGCACCCATGTTGGTTTTGAGCAGGAGGAGATTGTTGTCCTTTTTGAGCGTCCGCAGCTTGGCGACGTATTTGGCCGGCTCCCAGTAGGCCACCTGACTATCGTTGAGCGCCGTGATGACGAGCATCGCCGGATAGTTTCCGGGCCGGAGGTTGTCGTAGGGCGAATACGAGCGCATGTAGTCGTAAGCCGCCTTCTCGTTCGGGTTGCCCCACTCGATGTATTCCCCGGTCGTCAGCGGCAGGGTTGGATCGAGCATGGTGTTCATCACGTCCACGAAGGGCACCTGCGAAATGACCACGCGGAACAGATCGGGGCGCATGTTCGTCACGGCGCCCATGAGCAACCCGCCGGCGCTGCCGCCCTGAATCGCCAGATGCGCCGGCGAGGTGTACTTCTCCCGGATGAGAAACTCGGCACAGGCGATGAAGTCGGTGAAGGTGTTTTTCTTCTGCATCAGCTTGCCCTGCTCATGCCATTCCTCACCCATTTCGCCACCGCCGCGAATGTGGGCAACCGCAAAGATCATTCCCCGGTTGAGCAGGGACAGCCGGTTGGAGGAAAAGCCATCGGGAATCGAGATGCCATAGCTCCCGTAGCCGTACAGCAGCGTGGGATTTTTGCCGGTTCTCCGCAGACCTTTCCGGTAGGTGACGGTGAGCGGGATTTTCACGCCATCAGATGCGGTCGCAAACAGGCGTTTTGTGACGTACTGCGTCTTGTCGTAGCCGCCGACGACTTCATTCTGTTTGAGCAGGGTTTGCTGCCGCGTGGCGAGGTCGTATTCATAGACCGAGCGCGGTGTGATGGGCGACTCATAGGCATAGCGGAATCTGGTGGTTTCAAATTCGGCATTCGTTGCGCCCCCGACGGCATAAGCCGGTTCAGGAAAGGCAATGAGGTGTGATTTGCCCTGCTCCAGATCAAACACGGTGAACTTCTGAAGACCGTCTTCCCGTGTGGTGACAACGGCATGGCGGGTAAACAGGTCAATGGATTCAATCTTGACCTTGGGGTTGTGGGGGACGAATTCGCGCCAGTTGGATTTGGACGGATTACTGACCGGAGCGCGTACGATGCGGAAGTTTTTGCCGCCATCCTGCGTCAGAATGAACCACTCACCGTTGCGGTGCTCGGCGAAGTAGCGGATGCCTTCGGTACGGGGAAAAAGCACCTGAAACGTTCCCTGTGGCTGGTCACTGGGCAGGTAACGGACTTCACTTGTCGTCGAACTGACGGAGAGCACCGTGAGATATTTCCGGTCACGGGTACGGTCAAGTCCCAGGTTGTAGAGTTCGTCGGTTTCTTCAAAGATTTCTTCGGTTTTGCCGCCCAGGGTGTGCCGGAAAAGCTTGTTGGAGCGCTTGGTCACCGGGTCTTCAATGATCAGAAACAGAGTTTGGTTGTCGGCCGCCCACTCGACGCTTGTGACGCGCTCGGCGGTGTCCGGCAGGTGCTCGCCGGTGGTCAAATCCTTGATGTGGAGCTTGTACTGGCGATAGCCCGTTTCATCCGTTGTGTAGGCCAGCCGCCGGCCGTCGTCGCTGACAGCAAATGCCCCCAACGCCATGAAGGATTTGCCTTCGGCAAGTTGGTTGAGGTCAACGAGGATTTCTTCCGGGGCATCGAGTGAACCTTTTTTGCGGCAATAAATGGGATACTGTTTGCCCTGTTCGGTGCGGTAGTAGTAGAAAAAGTTGCGGTACAGATAGGGAACGCTGAGGTCGGTTTCCTTGATACGCGCCAGCATTTCCTGGTACAGCTTGTCCTCGAATGCCTTGTGCGGCGCCAGGACACGTTCCGTGTAGGCGTTTTCGGCTTCGAGGTAAGCAATCACTTCCGGGTTCTGACGTTTGTCATCGCGCAGCCAGAAGTAGTCATCCACGCGCCGGTCGCCATGCAGCTCGAAAACGCGCGGTTCCGTTTTGGCAATGGGTGGTGTCGGACGGGTTGTTTGTGCCATGACTGCAAGTGAGGCCGTGACCACCACGGCAATAAGCTGACAGGTGAAGGGTTTGTGGGTGAGGTAACGCACGGCGTCGAACCTTTCTGGAAAGAACTGTCTGGGCAGTGAAAGGCGGCCGACCGGGGCCGCCACATGCGGTCATGGAAAATCACACCCGGACGGCGCGTGCAAGTCAGACCGGCTGCCGTTGACACCTGCGGATGGCTTTACGATAGTAGCCGGCAGGTCAAACCGATTGAATTCTGGTGGTCACGACTGGGCATCAAGGTGGTGGTTTGAAGAAACTGACGCTTCCTGACGAGGGTCTCGAAGTCCTGTTCGGGCCCTATGACGAAAACATCCGGTATCTCGAATCCCTGTTGAACGTCCGCATCGGGGCGCGCGGGAGCGAAGTGACCATCGAAGGTGAAGCGTCCGACATGGCCATGGTCGAGTCCATTCTGACCGACTTTGCCGAACTGGTCATTGAAGGTGCCGCGCCGTCAAGTCAGGAACTGCGTCAGGCTTTCAAACAGATTGCCGATGACCGGACCTCCTCCCTCAAAAGCTTCTTTTCCAAGACCTATCGTTTCAACCCGACCGGGAGGAAAATGGTTTCGGCGCGGACGCCGACGCAGCGCCGCTATCTCGAAGCCCTGCAAACCCACGAACTCGTGTTTGGCATCGGCCCGGCCGGAACGGGAAAAACCTTTCTCGCCGTCGCCATGGGGTTGCATTACCTGTGGCAGAAGAAGGTTTCACGGATCATCCTGACGCGCCCGGCGGTTGAAGCCGGTGAAAAGCTGGGGTTTCTGCCGGGCGATCTGCAGGACAAGGTCGATCCCTATCTGCGTCCACTCTACGACGCGCTGTTTGATCTGGCCGATGCCGACAAGATCACCCGCATGCTGGAAAAGCGCATCATCGAAGTTGCGCCGCTGGCCTTTATGCGCGGGCGGACGCTGTCTGAAGCCTTCATCATTCTCGACGAGGCGCAAAACACCACCTCCGAACAGATGAAGATGTTTCTGACGCGCATCGGCTTCGGGTCGCGGGTGGTGGTGACGGGCGATGCCACCCAGATTGACCTGCCGGCCGGAAAGCTGTCCGGCCTCATCGAGGCCATGACCGTGCTGCGGGACATCCGCGAGATTGCCATTGTCGAGTTCACGAACCGGGATGTCGTGCGGCACCGGTTGGTGCAGCTCATCGTGCAGGCGTATGACCGCGCCCGCCAGAGCGCCTGATGTGCTTCCCGGCAAAGACCTGCCCGGCGAAACACGTTCAGGGGGCGTGGGCGTCGGGTTGCGGCTGCGCCTGAAATGGCAGCGCCGCCCGATGCGGGAGCGCCGTCAGACGCTGCCATACGGCCTGCGCCGCACGCGCCGAAGCGCCAGTTTCGCCCAGTCGCGCCCGAATGGCGGCATAGACGGCCTGCAAACGTTCCCGTTCCGCCGTCTGGTGCAGCAGGTCGTGCAGCCGCTGGGCAATGTTTTCGCCGGTGACGTGTTCCTGGAGCAGTTCCGGCACAGCCACTTCACCCATCACATAGTTGACAAGGCCGACGTAAGGCAGCGGCGCAAAGCGTCGCAGGTACATTGCCGTCAAGGCCGCGACCTTGCCGACGATGACCATCGGAACACCAACCAGCGCCGTCTCCAGCGTGGCCGTGCCTGAAGCGACGACGGCCGCCTCCGCCACGGCGAGCGTTTCATAGAAGGCGTCCGGGATGAGCTTGACCGGGAGACGGGCCGGCCGCAGCCACGGCGTGAAATCGTCCTCTGCAAGCGACGGTGCACGTGGAATCACAAAGCGCAGCGATGCGTCATGACGCGCCAGCTTTTCGGCCGCGTCGAGCATTGGGGTCAGATAGTGGCGCAGTTCCGACCGGCGACTGCCCGGCAGCAGGGCAATGACGCGGCTATCGGTGCCAAGTCCGAAACGTTCCCGAAGGAAGCGTTTTTCATCCGGCGAGAAACGCGGCACACGGTCGAGCAGCGGATGCCCGACGAAGGTCACATCCATGCCATGGCGGGCATAGAAGTCCACCTCGAACGGAAACAGCACGAGCATGTCCGTCACGAGCCGTTTGAGCTGCGAGACCCGTCCGCTGCGCCAGGCCCAGACCTGCGGGCTGATGTACCAGATGACCGGAATCTGCCGTCGCCTGAGTTGACGCGCCAGACGCAGGTTGAAATCGGGAAAGTCAACCAGAATGGCTGCATCGGGGCGGTCGCGGTCAAGGCCGGCCACGAGTTCCCGGAAGGTGCGCCAGATGGTCGGCAGATGACGTACCACTTCGACAATACCAATGACGCTGACGGCTTCCATGCGGATGAGCGGCGCAACGCCGGACGCCGCCAGACGTTCGCCGCCCATCCCGTGAAACCGTGGCGGAGCCACGCCGTTCTGCCCGGCCAGAAGGTGCATCTGGTGGATGAGTTCCGCCGCGTGAGCATCGCCAGAAGCTTCTCCGGCGACAATCAGAACGTTGTGCGTCATCGTTGCGTCAGTCAGCAACGGGCTGCGTCAGGGTTCATCCGAGACCTTGACGACAAGTTTGCCGATGTTGGAGCCGTCAAAGAGTTTCTGCACGGCCCTGGGTGCCTGTTCGAGACCTTCAACGACATCGAGCCGGTACTTGAGGCGTCCCTGGGCAATCCATTCGAGAAGCTGCGGGATGGCTTCCATGGAGCGGGGCAGGTAATCGAGCACGATGAAGCCTTCAATCCGCAGCCGCTTGCTGACGACGAGCAGGAAGTTTGCCGGCCCGGCGGGTGGTTTCTCACTGGTGTACTGCGAAATCGCGCCGCAGGCGACAACGCGCCCAAAGTTGTTCATCCGGGCCAGCGCCGCATCGAGAATTGCGCCGCCCACGTTGTCAAAGTACACGTCAATGCCTTTCGGGCAGTGCTGTGCCAGTGCGGCCGCAACGTCTTCGTGCTTGTAGTCAATGGCGGCGTCAAAGCCCAAATCCCCGACAATCCAGCGGCATTTTTCCGGTCCGCCGGCAATGCCCACGACGTGGCAGCCTTTGATGTTTCCAATCTGGCCGACCAGCGAGCCGACGGCTCCGGCCGCGGCCGACACCACAAGGGTTTCGCCCTCTTTGGGGCGGCCGATGTCGAGCAGGCCGAAGTAGGCCGTCAGTCCAATGGCGCCCAGAACGCCGTGATAGAGCAGCAGGGAGTGGCCGGGGATTTTGGCAATCGGCGTCAAACCCTGTCCGTTGCCGACGTAGTAGAGCTGCCAGCCAAGCAGTCCCTGAACAAAGGTGCCCACCGGAAAGCCCGCGTGCCGTGAGGCTTCAACCACGCCGACGGCCACGCCGCGCATGACATCTCCCAGCGGCACGGCCGGAAGGTAGGAATCCTGCGCCGCCCAGATGCGGTTCGTCGGGTCGAGCGAGAGATAGATGTTGCGGACAAGTACCTGCCCATCCGCAAGGTCGGGAACGGGTTCTTCATGCCAGGTGAAATCGCTATCCTTGAAGTTGCCCACCGGACGGGCAGCCAGTCGCCACTGGCGGTTGATGTATTCGGCCATGTGCCGGAAGATTCCTTTCATTGCAGGGTGTCGCTGATGGTGCGCCCAGGCGCGCACGGCGCAAGCATGCTGGATTTTGAAGCCACTGCAAACCTCGTATGTCGGCGGCAACGACGTTACACACCAGCGACGCTTTCGTCCTCCGTACCTACCCGTATGGCGAAGCGCACAAGGTGGTTGTGCTGTTTACCCGCAGCGGCGGGCTGGTGCGCGCCGTGGCCTACGGGGCCCAGGGCAAGCGCCAGAAGTACGGCGCGGCGCTGGAGCTGTTTTCCGAGGTGAGTGTGGTGTACCGCGAGCGCCAGGGACAGGAACTTGTGTCGCTTGTGGCCTGCGATGTCAAGCGCCTGCACTTCGCGGCAACGTCCGATCCGGTTCTGATGGCGATGCTGGCCTACTGGGCCGAACTCACCAGTGAGCTGTTTCCGGCACATCAGGCCAACGACCCTGTATATCGCCTGCTCGCCGCAGCGTGCGATCTGGCCGACCGCCACGCGCAGACGCCACGGCCGGAAACGCCTGATGCCCTGATGGTCTATGTTGAAACCTGGCTCCTGCGGCTGGCCGGTTTTCTGCCGGACTGGAAACACTGCGCCCGGTGTGGTGTGGATTTGCTGTCCACGCCGGCCGCGCGCTTGTCCGCTGACGGCACGCCGGGCTGCACAACCTGTCTCGCGTATGGGCGGGACATCAGCCTGCCGGCGCGCCGGGCTTATGCCGCAATACAGCGTCAGTCGCCGGGTGATTTCTGGCATCAGGCACCAGCCGCCGATACACTGGCCGAACTGGCTGCGCTCAACGGGCAACTGGTGTGTCTGACGTTGGAGCGTCCTCCAAAGAGCCGGGCCGTCTGGCAGCAGCTTCGGGACGGGATGGCGTCTGTCACCTGAACCGCCTGGAGCAAAGACGGCTGGCGGTCAAGGAAACCACAATGATGCGTCTCCCTTTGACGGTGATATGGCTTCTCTGGCTGGTGGCCGGCGGGGTGTGTCCGCTGTTTCCGGCAGCGCACGCCCAAGTCCGTGGCTACGATGCACCGGGCCTCGTCGGGCTTCAGCTTCAGCTCCGGCGGCTTCCGACAACGGCCAGCGTCCTGCACATCGGCGCCCATCCCGATGACGAGGATTCGGCGCTTATTGCCCGTCTGGCGCGGGGGGATGGCGCGCGGGTGGGCTACCTTTCGCTGACCCGTGGTGAAGGCGGGCAGAACATTCTGGGACCGGAGCAGGGCGAGGCGCTTGGGGTGATCCGTACCGAAGAACTGCTCCAGGCGCGCGCCCTCGACGGCGGCGAGCAGTTTTTTACCCGCGCCTTTGACTTCGGCTTCAGCAAGACCCACGAGGAAACCGAGGCGAAATGGAACGCCATGCACGGCCCTGATGCCATTTTGCAGGACGTGGTCAAAGTCATCCGCCGGTTCAAGCCGCTGGTCATTGTCTCGCGCTGGGGCGGGACGCCCCGTGACGGGCACGGCCATCACCAGTACTGCGGCTATCTCACGCGGCTGGCCTTTGCCAAAGCCGGTGATCCCGACTGGCATCCCGAACTCGGACTGGCCTGGCAGGTGCAAAAACTCTATGTCAATGCCGACGTTGCGCCGCCGGACAATCCCCATCCGCCGCTCAAAATTCCCACCGGTATCTATGACCCGGTACTCGGACGAACCTGTTTTCAGGTGGCCATGCATGGGCGCAGCCAGCACAAGTCACAGGAAATGGGGGCGCTGGAGCCGGAAGGCGAGCAGTTTTCCCAGGTGAAGCTCGTCGAAAGCCGCGTGCCAACGGACCCAGCCAACGAAAAGAGCCTGTTTGATGGTCTGGACACCAGCCTGTGCAGCCTGGTGGAGGCGTCGGCCCCGGAGGAAGCCCGGCAGTTGCTCGCTGACATCCAGGCGATGGTGGATCGTCTGGCGGCAGGTTGTGTCACGCCGACGGAAGCCTATCAGGTTCTGACCGAAGCCTACGCAAAGCTGATGCAATGTCGGCGGCTGCTTGACGGCGCGCCGCCGGAGAGTGTGGAGCCGTTTGTCATTGGCGAAAGATATGGGCCGGGCAAAATGTCCCCGCCGCCATCATCGGCGCTCGATGTCAAGCGCGAGCAGTTGGGGCAGGCCGTTCTGCTGGCCGCCGGGTTTCAACCGGCGGCCTGGGCGGATGTCGAAACCGTGACCGAAGGTGACACGCTCAATATCGTGTTCAACCCCTGGCCGATAGACCCGCCCCGCTTCAACATGGGCAACTTTGGCATGTCTCTCCATGTGGAGACGAAGACCTTGGGGGAGAAACGTTTTCCAGAGGGCTACCCGGCGTCGCTACGCCTGAGTATAACGCCCCACCCTGACTGGCCGGTACGCCCGGGCCGGTCGGTGTTGGACATTTTCGGGTATGGGCGCATCTTTGGGCGGCCCTGTCAGTTTGGTGTCCCGCTCAGGTATCGCTACGCTGATCCGGTGCGCGGTGAAGTGCAACGGGACGTGGAACTCGTGCCGCCGCTTTCGGTCAGCCTGAGCGACACCTTGCTGGTCGTTCCGAAGGCTGACGAACAGGAGGACGAACAGGAATCAGCGCCGCAGCGCGTCGTGGCAACCGTCACCAACCATGCCCAAACGGAACGCAGCGGCAGCGTCAAACTCGACGTTCCCCGTGGCTGGCGCGTCACACCTTCCGAGGTTGCCTTCACGCTGCCGCCAAAGGGAAAGCAATCGTTCGTCTTTGAGGTGGCTGTTCCGCCGATGACACGGGCCGGGCGTTACACCATACCGGCCGCTGCAATGAGCAACGGCCGGCGGTATGACCGCACCATGCAGGTCATCGCCTATCCGCACATTCCAACCCGCCGTCTCTATCCGCCCGCCCAGTTGACCGTTCTGGTCAGCGACATCCGGGTTGCCCCGGTCAAGGTGGGATATGTGATGGGCAGCGGGGACCTGGTGCCGCAGGCCATCCGGCGACTGGGGTTGCCGGTGACGCTTCTGGATGAGAACACGCTGGCCACGGGCGACTTGCAGGCTTTTGATGTCATCGTGGTGGGAATTCGCGCGTCACAAACCCGCCCGGACTTTGCCGCCGAGCACGCCCGTTTGCTGGAGTACGTCCGGCAGGGCGGGACGCTCATCGTGCAGTACCAGCGCCCGGACTACGTGGCGCGGGGGCTTCCGCCCTTTCCGGCAACCATGGGGCGGCGCACCACGGACGAAACCGCTCCGGTCACGGTGTTGCAGCTGGACCATCCAGTATTCAACGTTCCCAACCGGATCACGGCGCAGGACTGGGAGGGCTGGGTGCAGGAGCGGTCACTGTACGACTGGGCCACCTGGGATGACCGCTACACGGCGCTGCTGGAAAGCCACGATGCCGGAGAAGCGCCCAACGCCGGCGGGCTGGTCATCACGCGGCTGGGGCGCGGACACTACATCTACACCGGCTATGCATGGTTCCGGCAGTTGCCGGCCGGAGTGGCAGGGGCCTATCGCGTCTTTGCCAACATGTTGAGCCTGCCCGCCGGGCGCACGGCGGAGCTTCCCGGTCAGCACCCGGCCCGTTAGCGCCAGCGTCCGGCCAGAGGCAGGTCGCCGGGAAGTCCGAGCTGAACCGCGAAGTCGGCAAAGCCGGGCGTGTTTGAGTTGCGCAGAAAAAATGTCCCCTGGCGATAGACGCCAAAGGTGTCAAAGCCCTGTCCCGTCCAGTCGCCGGCAACGGGCAGGTCGCCGGCCAGACCGTAAAAGAACGCCACGTCGGCAAAGCCGCTGGTGCTGGTGTTGCGCAGGTAAGCAAAGCCGTCTGACGGCCGGAAGCAGCCGACGGTCGTGAACAGATCGCCGTTCCAGTCGCCAACCACAGGCAGGTCGTTCGGGTTGCCGTAGTTGATGATGTAGTCGGCAGGGCCAGCGTCGTTGGTGTCGCGCAGCAGGAAGACGCCGTTCCGGTACACCCCAATCGTGTCGCGTCCATCGCCGTTCCAGTCGCCGGCCACGGGTCGGTCTCCCGGTGCGCCAAAGTCGAACACCACATCGGCGGCACCGGGGCCGTTGGTGTTTTTGAGGAAAAACCGTCCCTGCCGAAAAATCCCGATGGATTGCACGCCGTCGCCATCCCAGTCGCCAACTACGGGGATGTCGCCGGCCTGTCCGTAGAAGAAGTTCATGTCCGCGAAGCCCGAAGCATTGTCAAACTTGAGGTACACGTTGCCGTTGCCGGGGCGGTACACCCCAACCGTTCGGGGACCGGGACGGGGTGGCGTGGCCTGCTGCACGGCGTTGTTGACGCTGGCCCGGAGCTGTTCTGTAAGCTGAAAGACCTGACTGAGCGGGGTCTGGGAAAAAAAGACACCCAGCACACCGGTGCGGTAGTCAATCCACGGCAGCGTGCCAAGCGCGCCGCCGTCGCTGACGTTGATGCCAACGCCATTGCTGTCGAGCGTATTGAGCCACCATCCGAAGCCATAGCGGGTGTCCGCCTGTCCGTAGCCCTGGTACGGCGAGGAAACAATGCGCGCACCCTGGGTCTGATCGCGGCGCATTTCCAGACAGGCTGCGGCCGAGAGGACGCGCTGCCCCTCGAAGATGCCGTTGGCATAGAGCATGGTGAGGAAGTTCAGGTAGTCGTCGAGGGTTGACCACATGCCGCCGGCCACGCGCGGATTGGCGGTGAAATCACCCGATTCCGTAAAGGCTGTGCGCGTCATGCGGCACGGCGTGAGGATGTTCTGCCGCACGAAGGTGTCAAACGGTGTGCCGGTCACCACTTCGACCACGCGCCCGGCCACATGCATCGAGGCGCCGCCGTAGAAAAACTCCGTACCCGGTTGGGCGCGCAGCGGCGTGTTTTCCTGCGCAATGATGGCTACGGCCTGTTCCAGCGTGATGGTTGGGTTGTCGAGGGCAGTGGAGGAGCCGCGCATCCCCGAAGTGTGCGCCATACACTGCCGAATGGTGGGATTTGCCCGCTGGGTTGAGCCGGCAACGGGCATGTCGCGGAAAGCAGGCAGGTATGCGCCGACCGGGTCATCGAGGCGGATCAAGCCCCGATCCACGCAGACCATCACGGCCGCCATGGAAATCAGTTTGGTTGAGGAAGCCAGAAAGACCCGTGATTCGGTGGTGAAGGGGACGCCGAAGGCGAGGCGTCCGTAGGCTTCCCGGAAGATCAGGCGATTACGGTGGCGAAGGCTCAGGGACAGCCCCGGCGGCTGATTGGCCGCGACGGCCGCCTGGAGTTGGGTGCGGACACCGCTCATGTCATAGCCACTGGCGGAGGTGACCACGGAAGCCGTGGCTGTCGTCCGTGGAAACATGAATCCACCCAGGCACAGGCTGACCAGGAGACAACCCAGCGCCAACCAGTACGCCGCCGTCCGCGTTCGCACCCGTGCGCCCCGCCGGACGCTGGCTGATATTTCACACCTTTGACCCACGTGATGTTTCTCCTTTGATTTTGGTCGTGTGATTTGGTCGTGTTGGATGCCGGTCATGGGATGTTTGACACAATATGGTCATAAAAGTATGAAAATTTCCCACGTCCCGCCGCTGTGCTGCCTGTGAAGGCAGGGAGCAACGTGCTTGGAACTTGTACCCAAGGCTGCTAGACTGCGGCACGGCTTGGGCAGGTCTGCCAAATCAAAGGCAAATGGCGTGGAGTTGTTCAGGCCTGGCTCATGACATTTTACTGGCGGAGGCACCCGGCACATGTGGGAAAGGTTGAAGCGCCTGTTCCGTTCGATCTTTGGGGGGATAATTGACGCTGCTGAAGACCCCGAACTCATTCTCCAGCAGGTCATCCGTGACATGCGCGACCAGGTTCCGAAGCTGAACGAAAGTGTCGCGCAGGTGATGTCCAATGAAAAGCTGCTCGAACGGGAGGTCGCCACGCTGGAGCGCGAAATCACCGAACTCGACAACAAGGTCAAAGCCGCGATCAAGATGGGGCGCGACGACATTGCCACCACCTACATTGCCTCCATGCAGGAAAAGCAGAACTCGCTGGCCCGCGCCAAGGAACAGCTCGTGGTGGCCAAGAAAGCTTCGCAGCAGGCCATCCGCTTCCGCGATGACTACCTGCTCAAGATGAAGCGCAAGCAGGACGAGGCCATGCAGCTTATCGGCGAGAGCAAGCGTGCGCGGATGCAGGAGCAGCTTGCTGCCACGATGGCGTCCTTCCAGGTGGGGGACGCGGCCGGTTCGTTTGATGAAATGCGTGAGAAAATCAACCGCCGCGCCGCAGCCGCCGAAGCCAAGATGGAGCTGTCCACGTCGGGTGTGGACAGCCAGATGGCACAGCTCGAACGTGAAGTCTATAACGTTCAGGCCCAGGATGCCCTCATCGCCTACAAGCGCCAGATGGGCCTCATCCCCGATGAACCCACGGCGCTGTCGGAATCCTTTGGCACAGAACGGACACTCGGCCCGGCCCAAAAGAAAGCCCTTGAGTAACCTCACCTGAACCGCACGATGTCTGACCGCCCACCACAGTGCCTGTGGTGGGCGGTTTTGATGTTCGGGTGGTCGGTTCAGCCGCTGGTTTTTGACGGAAGGCGAAAGGTGGCCACGACCGGTGCGTGGTCAGAGGGACGTTCCCGGCCGCGCTCGGCGCGGTCAATGCTGGCTGACAGACAGGCATCCGCCAGAACCGGCGTTGCCCAGATGTGGTCAATGCGCCAGCCCCGGTTGCGCGCAAACCCACCCGTACGGTAGTCCCACCAGCTATACAGCCCCGGCTCGTCGGGATGCTGCTCGCGGACGCTGTCGCGCAGTCCCCACTGCCGCCAGCGCGCCAGAAAGGCATGCTCCCGCGAATGGAACATCACTGTCTCGCGGTTGCTTTCCGGGTCGTAGAGATCAATGTCGGCCGGCGCGATGTTGTAATCACCACAGAGCAGAAACGGTATCTCCGGCGTCAGATGGCTTGTCAGAAAGTGCGTGAGCCGCTCCAAAAAGGACAGCTTGTAGGCAAACTTCGGCGAGTTGACCGCTTCGCCGTTGGGCACGTACACCGAGGCCACAGTGACACCGCAGATCGTGGCGAGCAGAAACCGCCGCTGGTCATCGGGCGTGTCGTCCGGCAGTCCGTAGCGAACCTGCTGCTGTGGCTCAAAGGAGAGAATAGCCACGCCGTTGTAACCTTTCTGTCCGTACACGCTGGCTACGTAGCCAAGTTGCTCAAAAGCCTCAAATGGAAAATCAGCGTCAGGGACCTTGGTTTCCTGCAGACACAGGATGTCCGGTTCGTGGCGTTCGAGCCAGTCCAGCACGTGGGGCAGGCGGACGCGAATGGAGTTGACGTTCCACGTGGCAACGGTCAGTGTTTCGGGCATGTGGCATGATTCCGGCGGTTCGGGACTCGTGCCAGCCAGCGCGCGCACGCCGGCTTGGGTGCCGTGAAGCGTGGCATTGCCAGTCAGGCTTTTTGCTTATGGCTTATCAGGTCATCGCCCGCAAGTGGCGACCTCAGCAGTTTGAAGATGTCGTAGGGCAGGCGGCCATCACGCGCGCCCTCAGCAATGCCCTGCGGACGGGACGGCTCCACCACGCCTATCTGTTTGCCGGGCCGCGCGGCGTCGGCAAAACCACCTGCGCCCGACTCTTTGCCCGGGCGCTCAACTGCGCCGAAGGCCCGACGCCCACCCCCTGCGGCGTGTGTCCGTCCTGCCAGGAAACCCTGACCGGCAACTCGCTCGATGTTCTCGAAATTGACGCTGCTTCCCATACCGGCGTGGACAACATCCGCGAGGTCATCATTGCCACGGTCGGAAACCGTCCGGCGCGTGACCGCTACAAGGTCTTCATCATTGATGAAGTCCACATGCTTTCGACGAGTTCCTTCAACGCCCTGCTGAAGACTCTGGAAGAGCCGCCGCCGCACGTGGTCTTCATCATGGCGACGACAGAACTGCACAAGCTGCCGGAGACCATTCTCTCCCGCTGCCAGGTCTATGAGTTTCGGACGGTTGGCGTCGAAGTCATTGCCGACCGGCTCCGGCAGATTGCCGAGGCGGAGCAGGTGCCGATTTCACGCGCGGCGCTGGTGCAGATTGCCCAGGCCGGACGTGGCAGCCTGCGCGATGCGCAGTCGGCCCTTGAGCAGGTATTGGCTTTTGCCGGCACGTCCACCGAGATTGATGAAGCCGCCGTGCGGGATGCCCTGGGTCTCATCGGTGTTGGTTGGCTGTCAGAAGTCGTGGAAGCCCTGCACAGGTCGGATGCCGCTGCTGTTTTGCTGGATGTGGAGCGGCTGGTTCGCAGCGGGCATGACCTGCGGCAGTTTTTGCGGGAGCTGATGACCTATCTGCGCCACCTGCTCGTGGCACAGTTGGTCGGCGCTGACCGGGAGTTGCTGCCGGTTGCCGACAGTGAAGTGGCTATTATCAAAAAGCAGAGCCGGTACTTCACGGTTGCCGAACTGATCCGGCTGTTTTCGCTGGTGGCTGACCTGGAAATGCAGGTGCGGGCGGCAGAGGACCCGCGCCCACTTGTGGAAGTCGGTCTCGTCAAACTGACCCAGCTTGGCCACCTCAAGCCGCTGGAGGACATTCTGGCGCGGCTTGATGCGCTTCTGACCGAAGGCCCCCGTCCACTTCCCGTATCTTCACCGGGTGGCCCCACTGCCGGAAAGCGGCCGGCCACGCCGGTCAAACCAACGCCGCCGCCATCGGCAACACGCCCGGAACGCCCCACGCGCGCGGAATCCGGGTCGCCTGACCGTCCGCCGCTGCGCCTTGCGCCACCGCCAGAGCCACCCCCGGAACCGCCCCCGGATACGGCCCTGCTGGCGGCAGCCCCACCGGCGGATGACAGCTTCGACCCGACCAACGCGACCGAAGTTCTGGACAGAATCAGGCAGCGGGCTGATGAACAGGGAAAACCCTTTTTAGCCACACAACTTGAAAAAGTTCAGTCCGCGCGATGGAATGGCGATCGGTTCGAGTTGACCTTCGGCCCTGAAGCCAAATCGCAGGAGGCTTCCGTCCGGGAAGCACGGGCTTTCCTGCAGGAAGTCCTGCAGGCGCTGACCGGCAGGCAGGTGAGCCTTGTCACCCACCTGGAGGGCCGTCAGCCGCCTGCCGTCTCAGAGCCAGAGCCGGACCGCCGGGAAAAGCTGTTGCGGGCTGAGGTTGAACGTCACCCGGCGGTCAAAAAACTGCAACAGTTGTTTGGCGCAGAACTGTTTGACATCAACCCGCCGGAGTAGCGCTGGCGTCAGGGAGTAGTATCTGGCGTGCGGTCGTGAAGATGGCATCCAGCATGGGTTCGGTGAGCCGGCCCGTCAGCGTATTCTGTTGGCTTGGGTGATAAGAACCAAGCAGTGTGAGTCCGGGTGCGAGGTCATAACGCGCACCATGTGCAAAACGCGGTTTTGGCTTGGGAAACACCTTCCCCTGCTGACGCAGCGCCTTCAAGGTCTGTTCAAAGGCAAACTGTCCAAGGGCGACAATGACGCGCACTTCAGGGAGCAATTCCATTTCGCGGACGAGAAACGGCAGGCAGGTCTCAGCTTCTTCGGGAAGCGGCCGGTTGTCCGGCGGCGCGCAGCGGACAGCCGCGCAGATGTAAGCGTTGATGAGGTGCAGCCCATCTTCGCGGTGGGTTGACGTCGGCTGATTGGCAAAACCGGCGCGGTACAGCGCCCGAAACAGCCAGTCGCCACTCCGGTCGCCAGTGAAGAGGCGACCGGTACGGTTGCCGCCGTGCGCCGCCGGCGCCAGCCCGACAATAAGCAACCGGGCCTGTGGATCGCCAAAGCCGGGGATGGGCCTGCCCCAGTAGGTTTCCGTCTGAAAGCGGCGGACTTTGTGTTGCGCTACATGTTCCCGCCAGACCACCAGACGGGAACAGCTCCGGCAGGCGGTGATGTCCTGGCGGAGCTGCTCAAGTGAATGAAGATGTGCCGTGCAGGATCGCACGTCCGGTTCAGACGGCGGTGAGCCATTCATGGCGGTCTTCACGTTCGCCGTGAATGATGCCGAAATAGGCATCCTGGAGTTGTTTGGTGATGGGGCCGCGTTTGCCTTCGCCAATTTTGATCTTGTCGAGCGTGCGCACCGGAGTGATTTCGCAGGCGGTGCCGGTGAGAAACACCTCGTCGGCAATGTAGAGTTCTTCGCGGAGAATGCTGCGCTCCACGACCGGAATGCCCAAGTCTTCACAGAGACGCATTACGGCATCGCGGGTGATGCCAGGCAGTACGGCACGCCCAATCGGGGGCGTAATGACCGTGCCATCCCGTACCATGAAGACATTTTCCCCGCTTCCCTCGCTGACATAACCGGCAGCGTCAAGGGCAATCCCTTCGGCATAGCCGTTGACAATGGCTTCCATCTTGATGAGTTGGGAGTTCATGTAGTTGGCGCCGGCTTTGGCGGTGGTGGGAAGCGTGTTGGGGGACATCCGTGCCCAAGAGGAAGTACATACATCCACCCCGGCTTCAAGTGCGTCACTGCCAAGGTAGCGTCCCCAGGGAAAACAGATGATGAAGGTTTCCACCGGGGCCGGGAACGGGTTGACGCCAAAGGCCCCATAGCCACGAAACACAATGGGACGCACGTAGCAGTGCTGGAGCTTGTTGACCCGTACGATTTCGATACAGGCCGTGAAGATTTGCTCCATCGTGAAGGGAATCGTCATGCGATAGATGTGGCAGGAGTCGAACAGACGGCGTACGTGCTCACGCAGGCGGACGAGCCGTGGACCACGTGGGGTTTGATAGCAGCGGATGCCCTCGAACACCGAGGAGCCATAATGGACAACGTGCGACATGACATGAATGCGCGCGTCCTCCCACGGGAGCAGTTTGCCGTTGTGCCAGATTTTTTCAGACGTTTCGAGTGCCATGGCCGGTTCCTCCAAGCGACGCAAGGCTGAGCCGGCCGTACCCTGGTTGGCTACGTCCTGAAACCGACTCACCCGGCGTCCTGAGCAGACTTACAGGATTTTTTTGCCAAGCGCAGAGAGCAGAAGTTCCGCGCCCAGTTCGCCGGTCCGATTATGCGCATCGAGAACGGCATTGATTTCGACCATTTCGACCGAGAGCATTTTGCCTGAATCGTGAATTTTCTCCATTGCCAGGTGACTTTCACGATAGGTGCCCCCGCCGGGAACAGGCGTGCCGACGCCAGGCGCATAATAAGGGTCAACGAAGTCCATGTCGAATGTCGCGTGAAAACCAACCGTGTGGCGTGTAACCCAGGCGATGGCTTCATCCATGATGGCGCTCATGCCACGTTCGTCGAGATCGCGCATTGTGTAGATGCGCAACCCTAATTGACGCGCCAGTTGACGCTCACCTTCGTCAATCTGACGCACACCGATGATGACGCAGTCTTCAGGGTGTAGCTTCGGGGCAAATCCGCCAATGTGCGTCAAAACTTCAGGGCCATAGCCCAGCAGAACAGCCAGCGGCATGCCGTGGATGTTGCCGGAAGGAGATGACTCCGGCGTGTTGATGTCGGCATGGGCGTCAATCCAGATGATGCCGATGCGTTGGCCCCGGCGGCGGTAGTAACCGGCCACCCCGGCCACACTTCCAATGGCAATCGAATGGTCGCCGCCCAGGACAATCGGCACGGCACCACGGTCCAGAATCCCTTCGACGCAATCGGCCAGAAGGGCATTCGATTTGGCCACTTCGGCAAGATACTTGTGTCTGGCGTCGGCAGGTGTGGCACGGCGCATTTCGGCCAGTGCAACCGGGATGTTGCCAAGGTCTTCCACGGTGTAGCCCAGTTCGGTGAGTTTGGCGCTGAGGCCGGCAATGCGTACGACGGATGGCCCCATGTCCACGCCGCGTCGGTCGGCGCCCAAATCCATGGGCACGCCGACAATGGTCACTTTGCGGGGGGAAGGGGAAAGAGGTTCTTCCATGGGGAATCTCCAGCAAGCCTTGGTCAGGGGCGAACAGAAGGTTGCCTGACGAAGGGCAAAGAAGTGCTTCAGGCCGATTTGACCTTGCGGAAGCGCCAGCGGTGAAGCCATCCGGCGAGGCGTGTCCGCAGACGACGCCAGAACGTGGTCAGTTCATGCCGAACGCCGTTACTTTCGATGCGCAGGACGCGCCCGACGACGTTGGAAACCGGAACGGAGACATCGAGACCTTCGGCTGCGTCCCCACGGGTCACGACATAGGTCGTGGCATGGCGTTGCTCGAAACGCAGGATGCGATGCACGACGGCCGTTTGGCTGCTGGTGCACAGCAGCACGATGTCCCCCACACCAAGCTGGGACGTGGAAACCTGTTCGACGGTCAGCCAGTCGCCGTCGGAAATGGTGGGGCGCATGGCGCTGCCGTTGACCCGGAAGCGATAGACGCCATCGCGCATCAGTTCCGCCCGCGCCGTCCGTAAAATATCGGGCGATTCCAAGGTGTGTTCCCGAATGGGAGACGTTTTGGTTTTACCGGTCGTCCGCATGTGCTACGCCCCGCCGGGAGATGAGTTGAAGAGGCTTTTCAGGGTTGCAGCGCTTCCATATTAGTGTGAGCCAGACTGGCATTTCAATCGTGTCCGTTGGATTTTGGGTGTCCGGCTTGTCGCCCCGTACCACACTGGCCGTCTCCTATGGACGGCGGTACGCCGCCGGAGCCACGGTGACGAGATTCCCACCACGGGTGGTCACTTGGGCCAGGGCGTCACGCAGAACGGCGATGAATTTATCGAACGGCATACCCTCAAAGAGCGGCAGATCGCTTGTGACCGCCACACTCAACGTCATGACCCGGTGGGGCGAGGAAGCGTGCGGAATGCCTTTCTGCTCGATGGCAGCGCGCAGATGTTCGGCCTGCTCCCGTCCCTGCTCGGCGTCTGCATCGGGGATGAGCACCAGAAACCCTTCGCTGGGGTCATAAGCCGCCATGCCGCCTGCCGGTGCGAGTTGGGCATCGAAAAGCCCGGCGACGACTTCCAGACATGGCTGGCGAAAAGCAGCCGGATAGGATTCAAAGAAGTCAAGGCGTGCCAGACACAGCGTGAGCGGATAACCATGGCGTGCCGCACGGTTCCACTCGCGTCCGTGCAGCTTCTGAAACTGCGCCAGGGTCAGGAGATCGCCCAGTCGCCCGGCACCCGGCGGCTCGGCGGTTGGGCTGCCCGTCAGGAGAGTCCCCAGTCCGCCGGGCACTTCAAACGACAGCGGCATCGCCGGCGGCAGGGGGGGCGCCAGCGGAGAAACCGGCGCTGGTGGCGTTGCCGGCAGGAGCGCGGCATTGGGGTCAAGCGAGAGCGCTTCCGCGCGCAGTTCGGCGGCTTTGTCTGCGTCGCCCCGCGCCTGATACATCTGCGCCAGCACCATGGCTTCGCGCGCGGCATCGGTTTTCCGCCCGGACTCCACGTACAGGTCCTTGAGCTGGAGGCGCGTTTCCAGAACATCCGGCTGGGCGGCCACCATCCGTTCAACCAGTGTCAACCGCGCCTGCATCAGTTCCGGGTTCTGCACCAGGAGGCTGTCGAGCAGGGCGATACTGTATTCGCCCGATGTCGTCTCGGCGCGTTCCACCGATGGCGTTGTTCCGGCCGGTGAGGTTGCCCCGGCCGTCAGGCGGTCGTAGTAACCGGCAGCCGAGGGTGACTCAAACCCTTCCGGGAAACTCATCGCCGCTGCGGCGGCCGGGTCATCCGCCTTGTGACCGGTCAGGGCTTCGAGCCGCTGCCGCGCCTTGCGGCTGGGTTGATGCCGGATGGCCTGTTCAAGAGTGCGGATGGCATCGGCCTCACGTCCGGCATCGAGATAGGCCTGGGAAAGCAGGTCAAGGGTGCTGGCCAGCTTCCGCTTCTCGCCGGACTGCTCATACACCTGGGCCAGGCACTCGATAGTCGGAATGTGATTTGGCTGGCGTTCAAGGATACTGCGCAAAATGGCCGTTGCACGTTTTTTCTGTCCGCGGTCAAGAATCAGGTTGAGCAGGCTGCGGATGATGTGAACGGCGCGGTCGAAGGCCTCGCGTTGGACACAGGCTTCAGCCACTTCCAGCCGGTGCTCGAAACGGCTCTGGTCAATGGCAAACAGGCGGTCGAAGGTGGCTTCGGCCGCGTCGAGTTCTCCTCCCTGCAGGTAAGCCCGCCCCAGCACCACGGCAAGTTCGAGGTTGTTTGGCGTCTGGCTGATCTGCTGGCGAATGCGCTCGTAGCCGAGCAGCGCCTGTCCGGCGGCAATGCAGGTTTCGGCATAGCCACCCAAGGCGCTCGTGCTGTCGGGACGGATGGAGAGGGCGCGGTCATACGCGCCGAGCGAACCTTCCCAGTCCTGCTGCCGCCGCAGGGCGGTTCCGGCCGCCAGGAATTGCTCGAAAGCATCCGTGCGCTGGCCGCTGCGCAGGTGGGCTTCCGCCAGTTCGCGCTTGACCCGCCCATCGCCCGGATCGAGTTTGGCCAGCTCCCGTAGCGCCGAGATGAGCGTTTCCGGGGCGCCGTTCCGGCGGGCGGCCTCGGCCGCGCTCCGGTAGTCCTGTTTGGCGTCCGCCACCATGCCCTGTTTCCGGTGCAGATTGCCCAGCGCGAGGCTGTACTCTGGCTGGTCCGGCTGCAACCGGATGATCTTCTTGTACAGCGCAATGGCCTGGGGCAGTTGCTGCTGGCGGACGTAGTGTTCGGCCACCATGGCAAAGCGCCCGGCGGCTTCCTGTGTCCGGTTGACCCGCTGGTAGAGGTCGCCCAGGATGTTGGCAATGGTGACATCCTTGGGGTCGGTCCGCGCCACCAGCTCATAGTCTTTGATGGCAGCTTCAAGCTTGCCCTGCTGGGCATGCTTTTCTGCCTGCTTGAGGGTTTTTTCACGGTCGAAACTGCGGGAAAAGAAGGCCATGGCGGTTTCCGAAGCGGGTGAGTCAGTGGTGACTGAGGGGTCTGAGAAGCCGCACGACTTCCTGTGCGGTCGGGCGTGACGACGGGACTTTGTGCAACATGCGCATGGTGACGGCTTCGAGGATGGGCGGCACATCGGGCGCAAAACTGGCCAGCGGTGGCGGCACACTCTGCAGGTGCGCCGTCATCAATGCCGCCACATTGCCATTCTGCGCCGTAAAGGGCGGGCGCCCGGCCAGGATTTCGTAGGTGACAATCCCCAGACTGTAGATGTCGGCCCGTCCATCGTAGGGGAGAAAACTCAGGCGCTCCGGCGGCATGTACTTGGGTGTCCCGACGATAAGGCCACGGGTCGCTTCCGGGTGGGAGCCATCTTCGGCGGCCATGAGTTTGGCCAGACCGAAGTCGAGCAGTTTGACGACTTCGCCGGTCGGCGGGCGGTGCAGGAAGATGTTGTCCGGTTTGATGTCGCGGTGAACGATGTGCATGGCGTGGGCTTCGGCCAGAACCGACGCCACCGGAAGGATGATGTCCAGACACCGCTGGGGGGAGAGCCGTCCCAGCCGCTTGAGTTCCTGTCCCAGCGTCACGCCGTGCAGGAGTTCCATCACCAGGTAGGCAAAACCATTTGAGGAAATGCCGAAGTCAATGACGTTGACGGCATTGGGGTGCTGGACACGACAGGCTGAAATGCCCTCGCGCTTGAACCGGTCGAGTTCTTCCGGCGTGACGCTGCCGCCCCGGGGCTGGAGGATTTTGACGGCGACGGTCGTGTTCAGCGCGAGGTGCGTGGCCTCATACACCGCACCATAACCGCCAGCGCCAATTTTGCGTTCGAGGCGGTAGCGCCCGTCAAGCACCGTGCCCGGCAGGGCTTCCGTGTAGGCTGAAAAAATCGTCTGGGCACGCGCCTGGGATTGCAGGAGCGCTTCCTGGGCGCGGATAAGGGCCTGGTTTTTTTCGAGCAGTTCCCGGTTTTTGGCTTCCAGTTCGTGCTGAATGCGCAGCAGGCGGCTCTGGGTGGCATCCCCGATGCCGGTCATTTTGACCGCCTGCTTGAGCAGGGCGCGGTACTTCCTAACCAGTTCCGAAAACTCCCGTTGCCACTCCGCTCCGTTGGGCAGCCCTTCGGCTGCAATTCGCTCGGCCGTGGCCAGAACAGCGAATTCCGTAGCAAAGACTTCTTCAGCAGCCGTTTTGGGTTTTGGTTCAGCCATGCGGCCATCAGGACGGGATCGCTACGAATTTGAAGGGAATCGAGAAGTCTTCGGCAAACTCTTCGCCGTGCTCTTTCATGTCGTCATCGTCTTCATAGTAGTGCCAGTTCAGGGTGACAGTCCGCCCGGCTCGGACGGCATGTTCAACCATCTCCAGAATGGTGATGATGCACTTCGATGAGCTGGTGTTGAAATAGTCCAGACGAAAGTTGAATGTAATGGGCGTGGAAGACTCGATCAGGTAGAGCGACAGCCAGTCCAAAACCGGTTGGTAGAAGTGCATCGCATTTTCTGGGTACGAATCGCCTTCCATATCGAGAACGCCTGTGGCGGCGTCAAAGGCGATGCGCGGTGTCGCTTTGGCTTTCTCGATGTACAGGTTTTCCATAGTTGCCAACCTCTCAGCCGGTTGAGGTGCAAAGCCGCTACAGTCTAACCGACACTGGTGTGAAACAGACCAAGGGGCATGCCAATGGTTGTTGACTGTGGCTGACACAATAAACGAAGTCATGGCTGACTGCAAAAGGGGAAAAAGGGAATGGAACCAAGGCTGTCCGCGTCCGTGGAGGCTGCGGACTGAGGGAAGCTGGACCACGCCGGTTACCGGGAGGGTGCCGAACAGACCGGCCAGCGGGCATAGAAGTCAGACAGTTCCGGGAGATGGAGCTGCTGCCCCAGTTCGGCGATGCGTTTCTGGCAGGTGCCCGGTGAGCCTTGGGAAGGCAGGTGCAACCGGGGGTCGCGCTGCACGGTGGTGTGGGCGGTATCGCGGGCGCGGCGTCCCCCACGACGAGCCTGCCAGTGGACGTACAGCCGGATGGCGTTCCAGGCAATGAAGATGTTGGGACCGGGCAGCAGGCCGAGCAGCAGGGTAAGGGGGAGAAGGGCGATATTGATCCAGACGCCCCGCTGGTGGACAGCGAGGCGTGTGTCCAACCAGCTCATCCAGTAGGCGCGCACGGTGTCATCATCCAGTTCTCCGTCGTGGATGATTTCGACGGTATCCGCATGGGCTAACGCCCGCAGCAGACCTTCGGCCGGGTGCGTCCACTGTTCAAGCCAGAGCCAGATACGCCGGATGCCGCGCCAGAAGCGGTTGGGTGGTGTGTGCAGCAGGTGCGCAGCTTCTTCCCGAAGACGATACGCGCGGCGCACAAGCCGCTGCGTCAAGCCTTCCGGCGGAGAGCTGTCTTCGGCCGGGAAGGCTTCGGGCGGTGCGTAGAACACCCAGCCGCGTACCGGGCAGCGGAGGGCATAGACTCGGATGGTGTGCAGGGTCTTCACAGCAAGCAGGACTTCTGTGGCAGGACGGGTCAGGTTGTGGCAAGGCGGTTGCGCCAGACCTGGGCAAGTTGCCATACATCGTGAAAACTCGTGTACAGCGGCGCAACGGCCACCCGCAGGATGTCCGGTTCGCGGACGTCCACGACAACGCCTTGTTCCTGAAACCAGGCAGCCAGGGAACGCGCTTCCGGTACACGCCAGGAAAGCTGTCCGCCACGGGCAGCCGGATCGCGTGGGGTGATGAGCTGAAGTGGAAGCCCGTCCAGCAGCGCCAGCGCATAGGCCGTCAGCCGGACGGCTTTCGCCCGCAACCGTGCCATCCGGGCGCGGTGAAACAGGTCAAGGGAAGGGCGCAGGGCCGCCAGCGACAGAATCGGCAGGTTGCTGAGTTGCCAGCCGGCTGCACCGGCGGCCAGTTCGTAGGTGTCAGGCATCAGGAAGCGGGTGTCGGCGCGGTGTCCCCACCAGCCGACAAAACGCGGCAGGTCAAAACGTTGGGCATGGCGCGCATGAACGAAATAGCCCCCGACGGCGCCGGGGCCGGCGTTGACGTATTTGTAGTGGCACCACACGGCACAATCCACGTCCCAGTCGTGCAGCGCCAGGGGAACGTTGCCAATGGCATGCGCGGCATCTATGCACACGACACAGCCCTTGGCCCGCGCCTGGGCAACCAGTGGCGCCAGCTCGAAAAACTGTCCCGTGGCATAGTTGACCGCCCCCAGCAGGACGAGCGCCACCTGGTCACCTTCGCGCTCCAACTGCTCCAGCATGTCTTCAGTGCGCAACAGGTCTTCGCCCGGACGGGGACGCATTTCCACTACGGCTTCACGCGGGTCAAAACCGTGAAAAGCCGCCTGGCTGAGCGCGGCATACCGGTCGGACGGAAAGGCGCGCGCTTCCATCAGGATTTTGAAGCGTTCCCGCGTCGGGCGGTAAAACGAGGCCAGCAGCAGATGCAGGTTGACCGTCAGACCGTTGGCCAGCGCAACTTCATCGGGCTGCGCCCCAACCAGTTCCGCCACCAACGGACGGAGATCGGCGTCGTAGTCGGCCCACGGATGCGGCGGCGTGAAATGTCCGGCGACGCCCAGCGATGCCCACCGGTCAAGTTCCGTCAGGACGGCCTGCCGCGTGGCTACCGGTTGCAGCCCCAGCGAGTGACCGCAGAAGTAAAGCTGCGGCTTGCCCGTTGCCGGATTGACCGGGAAGTGAAAGTGCGTGCGAAAGTCGGCGAGTTCATCGGCGCGGTCGAGTTCCCGCGCAAAGGTTTCATCGGGACGAAAATTGAGAAACATAGAGCGTTCCGTCGGTTGACCCACGGGGCGGCAGGGTGTGGCCGCTGCCCGGCGGGTGTCACATTTCGCACCGGTGACGTACCGGGCAGGTGCAGGGCCTATGTCAACGACATTTGGTGAACTCGTCAAGGAAGGCGCTCGCCTCCTGGCGGCCGGTGGGGTGGATGAGCCTTACCGCACAGCCGGCCGCCTGGTGCGGGAGTTGCTGAACGTGGATGCCGTCACACTTGCGGCCCACCCAGAGCATACGGTTTCCGACACAGACGCCGAGCTGGTACGCCGGGCCTTCCACCGTCGGGCCGACGGCGAGCCGCTTCAGTACATCACAGGCCGGCAGAACTTCTACGGACGCGATTTTCAGGTAACGCGCGACGTGCTCATCCCACGCCCGGAAACCGAACTGCTCGTGGAAGTGAGCCTGGAGCACATCCGCACCCGTCCTCAGCCGGACTGGCGGCTGCTGGATTTGGGGACTGGTTCGGGCTGTCTGGCCGTGACCTTGGCGGCGGAAATCCCGACGGCGCAGGTCGTGGCCGTGGATATTTCGCCGGCGGCACTGGCTGTGGCTGCCGCCAATGCCCGGCGCCATGGCGTTGCGGAGCGCGTCCGGTTGGTCGAGAGCCACTGGCTGGACGCCGTGCCCACTACGCCGCCGTTTGATCTCGTGGTGTCGAATCCACCCTACGTGGCGCAAACGGACTGGCCAGCGCTCCAGCGGGAAGTTCGTGACCACGAGCCGTACGTGGCCCTGGTTGGCGGAGAGCAGGGAACCGAAGTCTATGCCCACCTTTTGGCCGCCCTGCCGCCCTATCTGGCGGCCGGCGGGAAGTTTGCCTGTGAGGTTGGGTTTGAGCAGGCGGCACGGGTTTGTGCCATGGGCGAAGCTGCCGGCTGGTGGGTGGAGCGCGTCATCCACGACCTGCAAGGTATCGCGCGCACCGTGGTCTTTACGTTTCCGCAGGTTTTCAGCGACAATCACCGGACTTGGCCCGGCCAGGGAAATGAAGGCTGAACCCGGAGGTGCGCTGTCATGGAAACCAAGCCGACGATTGAAACCGTTCTTGAACGTCTCTCCGCCATGGAGTCCCGAAGCGCTGCCAGGGAGTCCCAAATCATAAGCCGTCTCGAAGCACTCGAAACGCAGGTGTCGGGGTTTGGGGTGCGTCTCGAAGCCCTTGAAGCCCGGGTGTCGGGAGTTGAATCGCGTCTTGATGGCTTGGAAACACAGTTGAAGGAAGGCTTTCAGAAGGTCAACGACGGACTGGAGATAATGAAGTACAAGCTGGAAATCATGACGCAGGACATTATGGATGTGCGCGCTGCCATGCGAAAACTTGATCGCCGCATACCAGGAGGGCTTGAACCCTCAGTTGCCTGAACCACCCCACCGTCAGCCGCCACCGTTACGTGGGTGGGAACGGTGAACAAGGAAATCAAATCTGAACCCGGAGGTGCGCTGTCATGGAAACCAAGCCAACGATTGAAACCGTTCTTGAACGTCTCTCCGCCATGGAGTCCCGAAGCGCTGCCAGGGAGTCCCAAATCATAAGCCGTCTCGAAGCACTCGAAACGCAGGTGTCGGGGTTTGGGGTGCGTCTCGAAGCACTCGAAACCCAGGTGTCGTCGTTTGGGGGGCGTCTCGAAGCACTCGAGACCCAGGTGTCGTCGTTTGGGGGGCGTCTCGATGCCCTGGAAACACAGGTGACGGAAGGCTTTCAGAAGGTCAACAAAGCACTGGAGCACATGAAGCACAAGGTGGAAATCATGACGCAGGACGTTATGGACATGCGCGCCAGCCTGCGTGCACTTGATCAACGCATACCCAGAGCGATTGAACCCTCAGTCGCCTGAGCCACCTTGCCGTCAGCCACCAACGTTACGTGGGTGGGAACGGTGAACAAGGAAATAAAATCTGAACCCGGAGGTGCGCTCTCATGGAAACCAAGCCGACAATTGAAACTGTCCTTGAACGTCTCTCCGCCATGGAGTCCCGAATCACAAGCCGTCTCGATGCCTTGGAAACACAGGTGTCGGGTTTTGGCTCCCGTCTCGATGCTTTGGAAGCACAGGTGACGGAAGGCTTCCAGAAGGTCGCTGCCGAACTCAAGCTCATGAACCGCAAGCTGGAAATCATGACGCAGGACATCATGGACATGCGCGCCCGGGTACGCGATGTCGAACACCGCATGGATGATGTCGAAAACGAAGTCCGGGCGAAGGCCAGCTAGACTCGTGGCTGTCCTGCAGGAACGCCACAAACCGGGCCGGGTCACTTGTATGGAATCCGGCAGCAAGAGTCAGCGCATCAGCGCAGCACTTCAATGACGCGCACCTTCGGATAGGCGCCTGGGAAATCCACTTGGCGCACAACGTGAAAGCCCGGCACGGCCGGCGCATCAAACTTCTCTGAACGATAATCGAGAATGACCCACGCGCGCCGTACCCCTTCTTCCCGCATCAGGCGTTCAAGCTGATTGTGCCCCGTGGGTTCGCCGGTTGGCGTCATCTGCGCCGGGTAGGTCATCCCTTCCAGTCCATAACGCGGCGCGTAGTAAGCCAGGCAGACATCCATGGCGTCGGGATCAATGACCACCCGCTCTCCGGGCCGGGACTCGCGGCGGATGAACTCCAGCGCCGGACGCAGATCGCTGTCCCGCGCTGTCGTGCCGTAGTGAATCCGCGTACCCTGCCAGAACAGCGTCCCGACACACAGGCCAATCAATGCCAGACGCCACCCGGCAGCACGTATCTGATACAGCCCGACGGCCGTGAAAAACCAGAAAGCGGGCGTCGTGAAAATCAGGTAGCGGGCCATCTCCATGCTGCCCTTCCGCAGCGACAACCCACTGGCAAGCAGCAGGGGCAGAGCCAGAAACAGCACCGGCAGGGCCGCCCGTATGTCCGCGCGCGCCAGTTTCAGGTTGTGCCACAACCCGATGCTCATCAGGGCCGTCAGAAACAGGATGAAGACAATGTTGAACGTCAGCGGTTGCCAGAAAAAGCTTCCCGGCAGGTTCACGTGTTCCACGATGAGCCGCGTGAACCAGTCCCGGATGTGATCGAGATAGACGGCATAGCCCAACGTGGTTTCCTGGAAGTAGCCCACAACCTGCCAGCCGGCGTCAGCCAGCGTGAGCGGTTTGCGCCAGGTTTGACCGCGCTGCATCTGCGCTACGATGACTTCAACCCACGGGGCATACAGCAGCGCCATGACGCCCTGGGCGATAAACCAGCGCCGCGTCTGACGGCGGGTGGCCGCGCGCGTCGGGCCAAAGGCCGTCAGCACGAAGTGTGCGTTGACCGCAAGGACAGCCAGCACGGCAAAGTAGTGGCAGTACATCGCCGCCAGCGCCGCCCACAGGTACACCGCCAGCCCGCGCTCCACACCGCTTTCACGCCACATGGCGTACCCGCGCAGTGCCACCAGCACCAGCGCCATGACCAGCGGGTACATCCGGGCTTCCTGGGCAAAGAATATCTGGTGCGCGGAAACGGCCATCAGCAGCGTGGTGGCCAGAGCCACCGAACCGCTGTAACGGGGTGCGATCAGGCGGAAAACAGACACCAGCGCGGACAGGCTGGCGACAACGGAAAGCGACCGGACGGCCGCTGCACTGTCGCCAAAGAGGTTCATCCAGATTTTCAGCAGGATGTAAAACAGCGGCGGATGCACGTCCGCGGCGGCACACCGGGCAATCCCGGTCAGCGACCGCCGGGCGACATCAAGGGAATACAACTCATCGAGCCAGAGGTTCTGCTGCCCGATGTGCCAGCCACGCAGCACGAGCGCCAGCGGCAGCACCCCACACCAGAACAGCCAGCCGGACCAGTCCCGGACCGCCGTGACAGGACTTACGCCGGCCGATGGACCGGCAGGGGAAGTGACCAGCGCCGTCACGGAGACTCACACGAAATTCGGGTTGTTGCCGGGATGGCGCAGCGTCCAGAGCGTCTTGTTGATGGGATGACACCGGCAAATCGGCTGGCATTCATCCACGTTGATGGACGCCATGACCTGCTGGCGGCGCTCACTTTCCCAGATTTCCCGGAAACTCTGGGTGCTGAGATCGCCCAGGCAGAATTCCTCCTGCCCACGGGTCTGGGAGCAGTAATAGACCTTCTTGTTGGCCTCGATGACCGGAAAAAACGTGGCATAGCACTTCCGGTAGGCGCTGCGTTCGAGGTCGGGCGCAAGAACGCCTGCAAACTGGTCTTCCTTGACGAAGACGCGGAACGTCTCCGTTTCGTACATCTGTTTGGCAGCGCGGGCGCGATACAGGGCGTCGAGATAAAAATCGCGGTCGTAAAACTCGCTCGAAGACTTGGGATGCAGGATGACCGGCTTGATCTGGAAGTAGTCAATGCCGGTTTCCCGGACGCGCCGCGTGGCTTCCTCAATTTCGGCAATGTTGGTCGGTTCGACGGAAATTTGCGCGCCAATCTGAACCTTCGATCCCTGGCGGCGTTTTTCTTCGGCCAGATTCGCCAGATTGCCCAGCACCTTCTCGAAATCATTGACCTTGTGAATCTTCTCACGGGTTTCGGGCGTGCCGGCGTTGAGTGAAATGCGAATCCAGGTGCAGTGCCGGGCCACAACCCGGGCCTTTTCGGGCGTCAGCAGACCGCCATGCGTGATGATGGCCGAATCCACACCCTTGTGAGCCGTGTATTCGACAAACTCCATGAGGTTCGGATTGACGAACGGCTCGCCGCTGCCCGAAAAAATCATGCTTTTCGTGCCCAGCGTGACCAGCTCGTCGAGCAGCGTCCGGTAGAAGGACAGCGGCATGATGCTCGCATCCGGGTTCGCCTTTTTGGACTTGTCATCGCCCTTGTGCGAGCCAAAGTACCCCCCGTGCATGCACCACGTACAGAAGTGGTTGCAGATGGTTGAAGGGCTGAGTTCCATCGTAATCGGATAGACGTTCTTGCCCTGCCACCAGTCGTACATCACATCCATGTGCGTGAAGAGCTTGAGCGGGGAAAACACATCTGTCTTGAGATCGGGCTGGTGCATGGTCAGTTGCGTTCCTTGCCGTGAGGAAAAACTTTCAGAAACAAACAAAAGATGCGTACGAATCCGTACGCATCTTTCGGAGAAGTCGGTGTGGCGTCAAGCCGTTGGCGTGTGAGGCTGCCGTAGTGGTTGCCGCCGTCAGCCCCGGCGGGCGAGAACGCCGATGAACTTGGCCGGCTGAAGGGTGTAGCCGGGGAAGACCGGCTGCGCCTGAGCCAGACCCAGATGCCGTACAACCACTTCGGCCAGCACGGTGCGAAAGTCCGTGGTCACGGGAAGATCACGCCCGTCGGCAAGATTGGCCGGCGCCAGTTTCGGTACGTCTCCGTAAACCCGCCCGCCGCGAACCCCGCCGCCGACTGCAAACATACATGAAGCCCGTCCGTGGTCAGTGCCGCCAGCGCCGTTCTGGCGCACGGTGCGCCCGAACTCGGTCATTGTCAGCACGAGGGTGTTGCGCATCTGCTCTACGCCCAAGTCCTGTACGAAAGCAGCCATGGCGCTGCCAAAATCGCGCAGCAGGCGGTTGAGCTGTCCGGCGGGTTGTCCGGGAGCGCCCTGGTTGGCATGCGTGTCCCAGCCCCCGCAGTCTGTGAAGGCGACTTCAAGGCCGACATTGGCCTTGATGAGTTGCGCAATCTGGCGCAGTGACCGGCCGAGCGGTGAGTTCGGGTAGGTTGCGCCATGTTCGGGCTGGAAACGCGACGGGTTGGCGCGCTTGAGAAACCGGATGGCTTCAAGGGTGTCCTGCCCGGTATGGCGCAGCGCATCGGCCGCAGCCTGGGCGTACATCTCCTCGAAACCGGATGTCACTTTGCCGGTAGCGCCTCCGGCGCGCAGCTCGAAGGCTTGCAGGTCATCGAGGGCAATGACGTCGGCTTTCCCCTGCAGGGTGCGTGGCGTCAGTTGGGTGAAGGACACCGCCCGAAAGGGCGATGCCTTCTGAAGCGGCGCCGCCTGCAGGTAGCGGTTGAGCCAGCCATCAGGCGTGCCTTTGCGGCCCGGCGTGGCCGATTCCATGTAGTCCTGCGCGTCGAAGTGCGAGCGGGTGCTGTCAGGCGAGCCGACGCCGTGGACAACGGCCAGTGTCCCGGCCTGAAACAGGGGCAGCAGCGGAGCCAGATGGGGACTGAGACCAAACCGCCCATCCAAGTCGAGGGCCGCGGCCGGATCGCCCGGTTTGGGCGGCGCTACCGCCAGAAGCGGACGCGACTGGCGGTAATGCTCATCGCCATAGGGCGCGACGGCGCTCAAACCGTCCATTGCGCCGCGCTGGAAGATGACTACCAGCCGTTGGCGCGGTTGGGCAACCTGGGCTTCGGCTGCACGGGCATACCGCTGAAACAGATACCCGAAAGCGGATGGCGTCAGTGCCAAAGCCCCCAATCCGCTTGCGCCAAAGCGGACGAACTGCCGACGGGAAATGTGGTGCGACATAGGCTTACGCTCCTTTGGAAACTAGCGGCGCTGGAACTCCGGTGAACCCAGAATGAGGCCGGTCAGTTGTGCGGTGAGGGGAAGTGGCGCATCGGCCTGCGCGAGGGCTTCAAGCGCCAGATCATAGCGGCGCATCGCCGGGTTCACGCCCGGTGCAAAGGCCTTTCCGGGCGTGCGCCGCGGCCGTGGCATGGCCGGCATCATGGACGCATCATCGTTCTCCGCATCTCCATCTTCTTCTAACACCGGTTCGTTGTCCGGTGTGGTCGGCGTGCGGACTTTGAGACGGGTGCGGTCGCCGATGATGTCTTCAAGCGCCCGGTACGTCGTTTCGGAGACACTGCCGCCAACATAGCGGGCCAGAAGGGTCTCGATGAGCGCCCGGCCGTCATCACCGGAAGCTGTAGGCGGAAGCTTGACGCCGGGCAGATTGCCGCTGGCGAGCACCAGGGCAAAGTTGAGGCGGTTGAGCAGGGCCCCGGTGTTGACCCAGGCTTCGGCGACATCCTTGTAGCCCGTCGGCGGCTGGCAGCCGTAAAGCGGCATGCCCATCCGTGCCAGCGCCCCGGTCAACACTTGGGCATCTGTGATTTCGGCTCCGGCGGCGCGCAGCGTGCTGGCGACGAATTCCAGCGGCGTCTTGACCTTCGCCTGGTAAACCGCCGGATCGAAGAACTCCGGCGACTCGAAAATGGTTTGCAGGCAGGCGCGGATGTCGCCCTGCGTCCGCTCGAACGTAGCGGCCACCCTGGCGACAAGTCCGGCCGGCGGCTCATCGGCGACAAACCGGCGGCACAGTTTCGTGGCGATGAACCTGGCGGTTGAAGGATGCCGCGCCAGCAGCGTCAGCACCATGTCGCCGTCCCGTTTGCCGCCGCCGGCTGGAATTTTGACGCCCAGCACAACCTTTTCGCCCTGATCGTGCGCCCAGTCGCGGTAAATGAACGAGCCGGGCGGCACATCGGCTGCGCCGGGCATCCCAGGGCGGGCAAAACGGTCACGGCGCTGGCCGCCGAAGGGCTGGTGGATACTCCAGCCTGTGAAGCACCGGGCCACTTCCTGAACATCCTTCTGGGTGTAGCCGCCGTCCACGCCGAGCGTGTGCAGTTCCAGCAGTTCGCGGGCGTAGTTTTCGTTGATGCCGGGCTGTCGCCGTTGTGCCGCACCCGGGTTGGGGGGAGTTGCCGGTTTGGAGCCAGCTTGCATCGGCGGGCGCATCGGCGGGAAGGGGCTTTGCACACCACCACGGTTGAAGATACCGCCTTGTCCAAGCCCTCTCCGGCCGAAGCCTCCCCGGCCTAATGGCCACTGTCCCGGTTGCCCGTTGCCGGGACGCACGCCGCCAAGGGGACGCCGTTCCCGGCCGGGCAGCTTCAAATCCGGCGTGACCGACTGCCAGTTGTCCAGGTAGAACAGCATTGCCGGGCTGTGGGCCGTGGCGCGCAGCAGGTCTTCAAACCGCCCCAGGGCATGGGGGCGGATGGCGTCCCGTTCGTATTCGCTAAGGAAGACGCGCACGAGGTTCTTGCCGGCAAAAACATTGAAGTGGTTGAACCAGAAATCCGTCATGACCTCCTGCAACTGCCGTTCGCTATAGACGGCGCGCAGCAGTTTGGACTGCTGAAGGTCACTGACCATCCGGCGGGGGTTGCGTTTTTCGTCCCCGAAGACTTCGCGGTAGCGTTCCATCATCTGGCGACGTTCCTCCGGCGGCAGCTTGGCGAGGGCTTCTCCGGGGTTTTCAGGGAGGTTGCCGCCCTGACGGCGGAGAACTTCCTGTCGCATCTGACGCGCCTCGGCTTCCAGCCGGACCAGCTCGGCCGTCGGTGTTTCCAGCATCGGCAGGCGCTTCAGCCGGGCTTCCACGGCGCTGTCGTCAATCGTTTCGGGATGAAGCTGCTGGGCAATGTACTGCCGCAGCCCCAGACGGCGGACGCGCTCGACATCGCCGGGCCGTGGGCCGTAGCCCAGACGGTTGAGAACGTGGAGCATCCGTTGGTCTTCAGTCAGCGCCAGGGAGCGGGTGGTTTCGGTTGACCGGGGCGCGGCCGACAGGGGCATCAGCGGCGACAGGAGCAGCAGACCGGCCAGAGGCAGACTCAAAGCACGGGAGAAGCAGGGCATGATCGTCATCCGTCCTTGCCTGGAAAATTCGTCTGGAAAATTCTGGAAGCCAGTGGCGTCCACCACGGGCAACCTCGCTGTGCTATGAGTCCGGTCTGCCGGGAAAAGTTTGGCAAACAGGCCCTGCCGGAGCGCGTCCGGCGCGTGCCGATTGTTCATGCCTATCCGGTCTGTGGTAGTTACGCATCTTTGCGCGCAAGGCGCAGGTATTCCTTTCTGCGAGGCTTTCCATGACTGAAAAGAACAAGACTTCCATACCCAGCCCGGCTCCGATTGCCGAACCGGCGGGCAAGCTGGGGGTGCTGCTGGTTGGGTTGGGTGCGGTCAGCACGACGTTCATTGCCGGCGTCGAAGCCGTCCGTCGGGGCAAGGCGCTGCCGATTGGCTCACTGACCCAGATGGCCTGCATCCGGCTGGGCAAGCGCACCGAAAATCGCAACCCACGCATCAGGGATTTTGTCCCGCTGGCGACCCTCGATGATCTTGTCTTTGGCGCCTGGGACATCTTTCCCGACTCGGCCTACGAGGCGGCACTGCATGCCGGGGTTCTGGAACATTCGCTCATCGAAGACCTCAAGCCGTTTCTTTCCAAAATCAAGCCCATGCCGGCCGCTTTTGACCGCAGCTACGTCAAGCGGCTCGATGGGCAGAATGTCAAGCCAGCAGCCAACAAGTACGAACTGGCCGAACAGCTCATCGCCGACATCGAGAACTTCAGAAAAAAGCACCACTGCACGCGCCTGGTCATGATCTGGTGCGCTTCGACCGAGGTCTACCTGGAGCCAGCGCCGAAGCACCACGGCACGCTCAAAGCCTTCGAGGCGGCAATGAAAGCCAACCATAAGAGCATTGCGCCTTCGATGCTCTATGCCTACGCCGCGCTCAAATGCGGCGTCCCCTTTGCCAACGGCGCTCCGAATCTGACCGTGGACATCCCGGCGCTCATTGAACTGGCGCAGATGAACCACGTGCCCATCTGTGGCAAGGATTTCAAAACCGGGCAGACGTTTATGAAAACGCTCATTGCGCCGGGGCTGAAATCCCGCATGCTGGGGCTGCAAGGCTGGTATTCCACCAACATCCTGGGCAACCGGGACGGGGAAGTCCTCGACGATCCGGAGTCTTTCAAAACCAAGGAAGAGTCGAAGCTGTCCGTCCTGGAATACATCCTGCAACCGGAGCTGTACCCGGAGCTGTACCGGGATTTTTCGCACGTCGTACGCATCAACTACTACCCGCCACGTGGCGACAACAAGGAAGGCTGGGACAACATTGACATCGTGGGCTGGCTTGGCTACCCGATGCAGATCAAGATCAACTTCCTGTGCCGGGATTCGATTCTGGCCGCGCCCCTGGTGCTGGATTTGGCGCTGTTCCTGGATTTGGCCCAGCGCGCCGGCATGCGCGGGATTCAGGAATGGCTGAGCTTCTACTTCAAAAGCCCGATGGTCGCGCCGCAGCTTTATCCCGAACACGACATCTTCATTCAACTGATGAAGCTGAAAAACACGCTGCGCCACCTGCGCGGCGAAGACCTCATCACCCACCTGGGGCTTGAGTATTACGACTGACGGGAGCCGCCGCGTGGAGATGGCTTCTGCCGCAAAGCCCAAGACCGGCCGGCCGGCGGCGTGGTGGGCGGGCGTCAGTCCGTGGCTGGCCGCCGTGGGGAGCGCCGGCCTCCTGACGCTGGCCTTTCCGCCGTTCGGCTTCTGGCCGCTGGCTTTCGTGGCGCTGGTGCTGCTGCTCTGGGCCGTGACTTCGGCGGAGCGGCTGGTGACGGCCGGACTGCTCGGCTGGCTGTTCGGGGCGTTGTTTTACTACGGGTCAAGCTGGTGGGCGACGCACTCGCTCATCGTCTATGGGGGGATAGCCACGCCCGTTGCCCACGTGCTGATCGGCGTGGCGGCCGTTCTCGTCGCCATACCGACGGCACTGTTCGCGTTGGGGGTTCACCTGACGACGCTGCGGGAGCCGTCGCCGGGATGGTGGTGCATCCCGGCGTGGTGGTGTGTGTGCGAGTGGCTGCGCGGTGAGGTACTTGCGTTCGGGTGGAATCCGCTGGCCAATGCCGTGGCGCTGGAGCCGTGGCTGGCGCGCGCGGCCCGGCTGGGCGGACATTACCTGGTCGGGGCCATGGTGACGGCCTTTGCCGCCGGCGTTGTCTATGCCCTGCGGCAGTGGCCGCACCGCCCGGTACGCGCGCTCCGGGGGCTGGCGGCCGGAACGCTGGCGCTGCTGCTGCCGTCGCTGGCGGCGTTGACCGGCGCGTTGCGTCCGCCCGAATCTGACAGGGAAGCTGGGGTGGCGGTCATTGCCGTCCAGCCCTGCGCGCCCATACTCACGAAGGTGGTGTCAGCCTACGACAGGGCCGAAGCCCGGCAAATGCAGCTTGCTTTGGAAGGGCTGCGCGCCGCGTCAGACAGCGCGCGCCGAATGGTCATCTTTCCAGAGTCGCAGATTGCCCTCGATGCCGACCGGCCCGGCGCTGAGCAGTCCCTGCGGCCGCTTCTGTCACAGGGCGTCTGGGTGTTGACCAATGCCACCCGGCGGGTTGGAGATGGTTTTGCGAATACTGCGCTGCTCTACGCGCCGGATGGCCGCACGGCGGAATACCAGAAGGTGCATCTCATGCCGTTCGGCGAGTATGTCCCGCTGGGCCGGTACCTGCCGGTGGAGTTGCCGACGTTGGCCGTGGAAGCGCGTCCCGGAAAGCGCATTGTGACCCTGCCCGTTACCGATGACCTGCGGCTTGGCGTGGGCATCTGCTTTGAGTCGGCTTTTCCGTCCCTGCACCGTGCCTTCCGGCAACAGGGAGCGACGGTACTCGTCAACCTGGCCAACGATGGCTGGTTCGGCCGGACGCCGGGCAGCGAACAACACCTGCGGCATCTCATCTATCGCGCCATTGAAACCGGCTGCCCCGTCGTGCGCGTCACCAACGATGGGATCAGCGCCCTGATTGACGCCGGAGGGCAGGTGCGCGATGTCATCCCACAGGGACAACCCGACGTGCGCGTGTGGCCGGTGTTCCCGGCCGCCAGCGGGATGACACCATACGTTGTCGTGGGCGACCTCTTTGCCTGGAGTTGTCTGGTGGCCGTCGTGGGCATGCTGCTGTGGCGGCTCTGGACGCGGATTCGGTTCTACACGGAAGCCATTACGGATTTGGTCGCGGGAGAATAAACTGCCGGCCTGCCGCCGGACGGTGTAGCATCCGGTGTCGTGTTGGGGGACGACCCAAGCCATGAGCATGCACTTTTTCAACTCACTGACGCGCCAACGGGAGCCATTTGTCCCGCTCGAAGGGCGGCGGGTACGGATGTACGCCTGTGGGCCGACCGTCTATAACTTCGCCCACATCGGCAACTTCCGCACGTTCGTCTTCGTGGACATCCTGCGGCGGCATCTGAAGTGGCGCGGTTATGAACTGCTCCACGTCATGAACCTGACCGACGTGGACGACAAAATCATCCGCGACGCCCGCGCGGCCGGACTGCCGCTGCGTGAGTTCACCGAGCGGTACGTGACCCATTTCTGGAAAGATGCCGACGCGCTGGACATCGAGCGGCCGGAAGTCACACCCCGCGCCACCGATCACATCCCCGAAATGGTGGCGCTCATCGGGCGTCTCCTCCACTGTGGCTGCGCCTATCACAGCGACGGCTCGACCTACTTCCGCATTGCTGCGTTCCCCCGGTACGGCGCGCTGTCCGGGAACAAACTGGCCGGAAACATCGCCGGCGGAAGCGCCCGGGTTGAAGCTGATGAGTACGAGAAAGACGACGTACGGGATTTCGTGCTGTGGAAGCGCACCCAGCCGGATGAACCCACGTGGGATTCACCGCTGGGTCCCGGCCGTCCCGGCTGGCATATCGAGTGCTCGGCCATGGCGATGAAGTATCTGGGGGAGTCGTTTGACATTCACTGCGGCGGCGTGGACCTCATCTTTCCCCACCACGAGAACGAGATTGCCCAGTCGGAGGGCGCGACCGGGAAGCCCTTTGCCCGGTACTGGCTGCATGCCGAACACCTGCTGGTGGACGGGCGCAAGATGTCCAAGCGGGAAGGCAACTACTACACGCTGCGTGATCTGCTCGACCGGGGCTACCAGGCGCGCGCGGTGCGGTATGTCCTGGCAGCCGTGCCGTATCGCAAGCCCCTGAACTTCACGCTGGAAGGGGTGGAAGCCGCCGAGCGGCGGCTCAAGCGGCTGAACGAGACCGTACGGCGGTTGCGCGAGGCTGTTCCAACGACGACCAACCAGGTGGATGAAACGGCACAGGTTGTGGCTGACATCCGCCAGAGCTTCGGCGCAGCCATGGATGACGATCTCAACACAGCGGAAGCGCTGGCAGCCGTGGCGCAGCTTGAAACGACCGTCAACATTGCCCTGAGTCGCGGGGAACTCACCGAAGCGGCAAAGGCGGCGGCATTGGCTGGCTTCGAGGATGTGCAGAACGTGCTGGGGATTCTCGACCCGGCGCAGCCGGAGTTACTACCGGCTGACATCGAAGCCCTGATTGCCGAACGTCTCGCGGCACGCAAGGCCAAAAACTTTGCCCGTGCGGATGAAATCCGGGCGCAACTGGCCGCCCAGGGCATCATTCTGGAGGATGGAAAAGACGGAACGCGCTGGCGTCGGGCGTGAAGGTTCGGGAAAAACGGGGAGCATTTTCATCCGGGCCGGTTCTACCACCTGTCTTGTGGGGCAACGAAGTAGAGTCCCTCCGGGGCCGTGCGCACCTCGCGGTCGGCTTCGAGTTCCCGGATGATCTTCCAGAACTTCCTGGGAGCGATGCCAAAACGTTGCTGGATGTATTCATCACCAGCCTGGCTGCGCGTGATGGGAAGAAAGCCATCCTGCCGCAGGGCTTCAAAAACCATGCCCCGGCGTCGCGCGGGGTTGGCCTTGGACGACTGTCGGGACATGCGGGCCACCGCGGCCTTTCGTCAAAACGACTTGCCCTGTCGGGCGCAGAGCGTAGGTTAACAACAGAACAGCGTTGCCGATGCAACCACAAGGGAGCCGCCATGACCACCAACCATGCCAACTCGTTGCTGACGGCCCGTGTACAGCGCCACGTGTTACCCAACGGACTGACGGTGCTGCTCAAGGCCATGCCGGCCAACCCCATCGTTTCCACGATGATTTGGTATCGCGTCGGTTCGCGCAACGAGCCGGCCGGAAAAACCGGGATGTCGCACTTTCTCGAACACATGATGTTCAAGGGGACGCAGCGGCTCGGCAAAGGCGAGATTGATCATCTGACGCTTCTCAACGGCGGGCGCAACAATGCGTTCACCTGGATGGATTTCACGGCCTACTACTTCACCTTTGCATCTGACCGCTGGGAAGTTGCGCTCGACATCGAAGCCGACCGCGCGCACAACGCGACATTCGATCCGGCCGAGTTTGAGGCTGAAAAGCAGGTGGTGCTCGAAGAGCTTCAGATGTGTCTGGACAGCCCGTTTGATGCGCTGGAGATGGAAGTCTGGGCGACGGCTTTCCGGCAGCATCCCTACCATGTGCCGACCATCGGCTGGCGCGAGGATGTCGAACATCTCACGGTGGATGACCTGCGGCGCTACTACGAAAGCTATTACTGCCCGAACAATGCCACGCTGGTTGTTGTCGGAGACATCCACCCGGAGACAGCCCTGCGCCGGATTGAAGATACCTTTGGGGCGCTTCCGGCGCGTCCGTTGCCGCCGCCGCCCCATGCCTCGGAGCCGCCTCAGCGGGGTGAAAAGCGGGTCATCGTCAAAAAGCCGACGCCGCTGCCCCGGCTGACCCTGGGCTACCACGTCCCGGAAGTTGCCCATCCCGATTCGTATGCCCTGCACGTTGCTTCCATGCTGCTGTCTTACGGGCGCACCTCGCGGCTCTATCAGCGTCTGCAGGAACAAGACGAGTCTGTGACGTTCGCCGCGGCGCATTACGCCGAGCACGTGGACCCGTCACTGTTGACCATTGCGGCAGAAGTCAAACCCAACCACACGCCGGAAGAAGTCGAGGCGGCGATTACCGAGGAGGTCGAACGGCTCATCCACGAACCCCCGACCGACCTGGAACTGGCCAAAGCCAAGCGGCAGACTGAGGCGCAGTTCATTCTTGGCAGCGAGGACATCCTCAACCAGGCCATGCTCCTTGGCGAATATGAAACCATTGCCTTTGGAGCGCGGATTCCAGAAGAAGCCCGTGGGTATCACTACCTTGACGCTTACCTGAACCACGTCCGGCAGGTTTCACCGGCTGACATTCAACGCGCGGCGGCGCTGTATCTGCACCGCGACAATCGCACGGTAGGATGGCTGGTCAATCCCTGATGAGCAGTGAGCGGTACTTTGATTGGCAGGGCTGGCGCTGTTTCTATCAGGCGGCCGGTGAGCCGGGAGCGCCACCGGTGGTGCTGATTCACGGGCATGCCACGTCGCACTTCACCTGGCGGCATCAGGTGGTGGCGCTTCAGAGGGATTTTCAGGTCTTTGCGCCGGATTTGCTGGGATTCGGGCGTTCGTCCAAGCCGCGCGACGTGGCGTACAACGTGGAAATCTGGACGGCGCAGATCACGGATTTTATTCAGTCAGTGATTCAGCGTCCGGTTTTGCTGGTGGGGAACTCTCTGGGTGGTCTCATCGCCGCGCACATTGCTGACCGCCACCCGGCGCTGGTTTCAAAGCTGGTGCTCATTGCTTCAGCCGGGGCGTCAAGCTACTGGCAAAGCTCGCTGGTCAACTTTCCGTTTCTGCTGATGCGGACGCCCGTCATCGGACGGACGCTGTTTGACACCCTGGTGCAACAACGGTTTGTCGAGTGGAACATCCGCCATCGGCTCTATGCCAACCCGGCGGCCGTGACCCCGGAGGTCATCGCCCACTACCAGGAATGTTTCTTTGCGCCGGACAACCGCGAAATCGTTTTTGAAGTCACCAAGCAGTTCTACGACTTTGTGATGGACGACGCCATGGCCCGGCGGATTGCCCACCCGACCCTGTTGCTGTGGGGTGAACGGGATACCTTCGTGCCCCCCCTTCGTGGGCGACAGCTCGTGCGGGTGATGCCGTGCGCCCGGCTGGAGGTCCTGCCGCAGGCGTCACACTGCCCGCACGAAGACCAGCCGGAGCAGGTCAATGCCCTTTTGCAGGCCTTTCATCGGGAAGCCGACCCGGCGGCCTCCGGTGGTGGAAACCCCTCACGCCGAGCCTGACCGGGACGGTTTCCGTCGTCACCCCAAAGTGTTCTGAGATGAGACGCCATGAAAAACGGGCGACCGGAGAGGATCGCCCGTCAGGAACCGTGGCTGGCGCGACGCAGCTAAATGCCACGAATCTGGGACGGCGGCTGGGTCAGCAATGTCATGATTTGAACCGTACGGAACGCACTTCCAGTCGTCCGGGTGTAGGGATACCGAACCTGTACGACAACCCGCCGGACTGTATCACCAGTGCCCTCCGGTGGACAGTTGCCTGGGGCTGCAAGGTCGTAATCGTTGTCATACTCCCGGTCAAAGCAAATCGGGAGCGGCGGTCCCGTCGGGTTGCCCAGATTCGGTACGGTCGCGTCAGACGTGCGCACCAGCACCCGCATCGTGAATGACTGATAGCGGGGATCAATCCCACTCGCCACTTCATCCGCATCGCCCGTGGCCCGGATCATGTCACTGCCGGGGCTGATATACACAGGCTGAAAGGTATCAGGAAAAAGACCATTGACTTCCGCACGGTTGCTCAGCCGGATGAAGGTGTTCCGATTGCGGTTTGCTGGGTCTGGAATCCCCCCGATGGCATTCATCTCGCGCATCATGACAATCTGGTTGAGTGTTTCTTCCGCGAGGTTGCGCGCCAGAAGCAGCTTGTTGGCGTTGAGCGAACTTGTCAGCGCAATGGACATAAACGCCAGCGCCCCAAACATCCCGACAAACAGAATCATCAGCGCCAGGATGAGTTCAATGAGTGTCACCCCGGACTGCTGTGCCCGCTGAAGCCGAATCCGTCGCACGGTGCGTGTGACGTGTCCCGTTGTCATCATCATTGGACGACCTCCGCTGAAACGACAATTTCACCTGTCCTCAAAGCAAAGCAAGTCCGATGCCAGTTCCCTGAATATCACTAAATGCTTTGTTTGTATGGTTTAGCTTTCAGATGAGGCATTGATGGGGCGCAGGCGCCTGAAAAAGTGTTACTGAAGGTGACACTTCTGAGGACGCTGGACCGGTTTCAGCCACCTTCCGGTGGGGCTGGCAGGGCTTTGATGACGACCACGGTCAGATCATCCCCCAGTGGGGCCGGGCTGGCAAAGGTCCGCGCGGCATCATAGATGGCGCGGGCCAGTTCCTGGGCCGGCGCTTCCCGCTGGCGCTGGACGGTCTCAAGCAATCTGGCCAGTCCGAATTCCTCCCCGTCCTGTCCGGCTTCGGTCAGGCCGTCCGTGTAGAGAACGATGATGTCGCCCGGCTGCAGGATGCAGTAGCACTCGATGTACTTCCGATCCTCGAACAGCCCCAGCACCGTGTTGCCACAGGAAAGTTCCTCGTACGTGCCATCGGCGTGGATAAGCAGCGCCGGATTGTGGCCGGCATCTCCATAGCTGAACCGCCGGCTCGCCGGATCGAGCACTCCGTAAATCGCCGTGACGTACTGGGAGCTGTCGAGGCTTTCCCAGAGCAGATAGTTGACCTTGCGCAAAATGACCCGGATGGAGAAGTCGTTGCGTACCTGAGCGCGCAGGCAGGCCCGGAACGTGGCCATGATGAGCGCCGCCGGAACACCTTTGCCGGAGACATCGGCAATGGCAATGCCAAGTTGGTGATTCGGAAACGGGATGAAGTCGTAATAGTCCCCGCCCACGGCTTCGTTGGGAACGGTCAGCCCGGCAATGTCAAAACCTTCCACGGTTGGCGCGCGGTCCGGCAGCAGGCTGCGTTGCACCTGGCGTGCAATGGCCAGTTCGCTTTCCAGACGGCGTTTTTCCAACCGTTCCTGGTGCAGAATGGCTTTCTCGATGGAAATGGCTGCGGCCGAGGCAAACAGGGTCAGCACTTCCAGGTCGGCGGCCTTGTAGGCATCCAGGGTGCGGCTTTCAAGATTGAGCGCGCCGATGATGCGGTTGTTGGCAATGATGGGGACGACAATTTCCGACATCGTCAGCGGGTCGGAACTGATGTAGCGCTGATCGTTGCGGACATCGGGAATGACAATCGCCCCACCCGACTGCACCACCCACCCGACAAAGCCTTCCCCAAGGCGCAGCAGGCGTTCCATGGAAGCCTCATCGTAGCCACGATAGACCGTGGCCCGGATGCGGCGGTCGCGGCCGTTGGTTTCCAGCACGTAAATGGCGGCGGCATCGTAGGGTACGAATGACTTTACCGAATCAATGATGAGTGACAGGGTTTCGTCCAGGTCGAGCGACCGGCTGATCGTGCGGGTGATGTCCAGCAGTAGCCGGAATTTGGTCTCGAAGGACAGGGCTTCCGGCGAGGCTGCCGAAGCCATCGCCGAAGGCGCCGGGTCTGAATCCGTGGAGAGTGCAGGCATAAACGAGTCCTTCCGCTGCCATGACCTTATCGCTTTCGGCGTCGCTGTGCCATATTTTCACGGTGCCAGCACCTTGCTGATGCCCACGCCGGGCATCCCGGCGCCGCCCTCCACCCGCCCGGGGAAAATTTCCGGCAGGAAAACAGGTTGCCGACTTGAAAGACTGGTTTTGTAAGTTGGAAATTGTTCTGAAACTGTTTTGCAATGGCTCTGCCTTATGTCCGGTTTCAAGGGGAACTGTTCAAGGGGAACTGTATGATGCGCATCCTGCTCGTCGAAGATGATGTGGATTATGCCGTTGTGGTGCAGGGCTATCTCCGGCGCATCACGGCGGAAGTCACGGTCCGGCACGTCACCTCACTGGCAGCCGCCACTGCCCTGGCCGTGGCGGAGCACTTCGATGTCGGCGTGCTTGACCTCAACCTGCCGGACTCCCAGGGAACCGCCACGGTCACGGCGCTGGCAACCGCCGCCCCGCATCTGCCGCTCGTTGTCCTGACGGGCGAAACGGCCGGCGACACGGACATGCAGGCGCTCGAAGCCGGGGCGCAGGAATACCTTGCCAAAAATGAACTGAACGTTTTTTCACTCCGGCGCGCCATGCGCTATGCGCAGGAACGACACCGGCTGACCCGGTCGCTGGCCCAGGCCAGCCAGCTCAACCGCCTCATGCTGGACCACATGCCGGACAGCCTGGAATTACTCGATGCGGAAGGGCGGGTGCAGTTCATCAATCCGGCGGGGCTGGCAGCCCTGGGCCTGACCGACCCCGGTGCTGTCCGGGGACGCCCATGGTTGCAGCTTTGGACGCCGCCGGCTGAACCAACGCCAGGTGCGCTGCTGGAGCAGGCCCGCGCCGGACAGATTTCCACCACGGAAGCCTTTTTGGCGCGTGCCGGCGCTGCGCAGCATTGTGCGCCGCGCTGGTGGCATATCACGGTGCTACCACTGCCGCCGAACAATGCCTCATCTGCCCGTTATCTGGTTGTGACC
>Ga0272446_1000210_pt1 | contig 91271 bp, 86 predicted proteins | sample YNPCB0061_FD_194587 | JGI IMG/M metagenome (GOLD analysis project Ga0272446, IMG submission 194587) | Hot spring microbial mat communities from Yellowstone National Park, WY, United States - YNP-CB-006-1 | ecosystem: Environmental > Aquatic > Thermal springs > Hot (42-90C) > Sediment | place...
ACGTGCCGTATTGTTGTACTGCCGTCTAGCTGAGCCGCTCAATCCTCCTTCCGCGAGCAACAGGACAGGGTTCGACGCAGACCGCAGAAGCTGATCGGCGATGTTGCGAGGACCGCGCGGAATCTGCTCCCCGATCTTGTTGGCGAGCGCGGCCAACTCGCAAGCGATGCGGTAAGCGTCGAGCTTGTCATGGGCAAACGCGCCGGGCGCCTCACCATCGGGGGCGTGCGCGTGCGGGTCAGGGGTGGGTCGTGGGCGTTGGCGTGGGGGGTGTCGTCGTGGCTGTCCGGGCGAATCTCGGATGCTCGTCGAACCAGTTTTGAACGTCATCGGTGTTGTGTGCGAACAGGTCGTTGCACACGATGTGCCCCCGTCCGTGCGGCGAACAGGTTGCCACGACGTCGAGCAGCTCCGTTCTTCCCTTTGCGCCCGGTGCGCTCGTTGACCCCGACAAGCATCGCGATGTCCGATGTCCCCACGGCGGCAGCCATCAGCAAGACGGCTTGGCCTCTGTTGGCGACACGCTGCTCGGTGCTCGGATGCCGCACGATCGCTTCGATCGTTTCCAGAACTTCCGCCGGCAACACGAGGGCCTCCGCCCTGGGGCCACGATGAACACGGTCTGGTCAAGGTGTTGCATCGATCATGCGATCCGCGCTCCATCACCCGAGTCATCCGGGCCAGATTTCTGACGGACGGAACGAGAGTCTCGGTACCAGAGACGGCGCGTTGGCTGTGATGAGGCCGTGGAGCCGCGCCGCTGTGGTACGGTCAGGTTCCGGCATCTCGGCGGTTTTCGAATACTCATGCTGCGCGCGGCGCCACGGCAGATGAAGATACCTGCCAGATACGGTCACCGCAGGGCGACGTGGTGATGGTGCGCCCCTTCCCCAGGGATTCGATTCGGTTTATTTGGGTTCGTCCTGGCGATACGCTGTCCGGCGATCCCGCCGCCGTGCCAGTTCATTGGCATAATACCGGCCCACCATGTCGGCGTGGGCCGCAACCCAGTCGGTGAGCTTCGTCGCGCCGGCTGGGGGCGCGTCCACGTAGAGCAGAACCACCACCGCCTGAATGGCGGTGGTTCGTTTGCCCAACGGAAGTCGGCTGAAGGCCGAGCCTGCTATGCCGGTGTTCTGCTCGCTGACTTTGAAATCGGGGTCGTCTCGTGGGACAAGACCCTGGTCCGCGACGTACTTGGCGAGCACATCCTCGTTGCCGGTGGCTCCGAATAGGGGGATGACGGTCTGGCCTCGAATGCTGCGCTGTACTTCTACTCAGGCAACCCCATCCCTCTGCGGGGATGTTCTTTTCACTACTTCAGGGCTTGATCTACTTCGCGGCGTGAGCGGTGAGGGCGGCGAGTATGGCCTGGCAGGCGGAAACCTGATCGCGGCGGGGCATGGGGCGGGGCTGCAAGCGCACTGGCTCTGGGGAAAGCGACAGCACCTGGACGCGGACGCCATCGGCCGCGATGAGATCCCGGCGCAGCAGGCCTTGGCTGGCCTGCCGGTAGGTGTCGGGTGACATCTCGGGCGCGGCGGACAGGCGGCGGTGCGAGTAGAAGCTCAGGCCGTCGCGACCGTACGCGCATCGCGGGGCCGGGGACAGGCGGCAGGTGCCGCGTAGCAACCTGCCGTTGGACAGCCAGGAGCTGGCCGTGGACAGCCAGGAGCTGGCCGTGGACAGCCAGGAGCTGGCCGTCAGAACTGGTGGATGCCGAGTCGGGGTGCTCGACGCAGGATGCCCGTCGCTGCTGCCGTGGCACGTTCCTTGGACGGGCGACCGCCAGGAGCTGGCCGTCAGAACGTGTGGATGTCGGTTGCTGAGGAAGTTCTCGCGGTCGTCGCGGATCTGGACGCTCACGACACCGCTCTGGGCGCCGCCCGTGAAGACCGCATAGGCGATGCTCCCAAGGTGCAAGGCCCAGCGACACCGAAAATCGCCGTTATCGTACCCGGGCGGTCCGCTTCTCACTCGATGCGGGTGTCCTCCTCCAACGCCCGTTTCATGATGACGATGAAAAGCTCGACATCCGTCGCTCCAAGAATCGCTGAACTGGAGATCCGCGCAATACTCCGTAGCGCCCTTCTCTCTACGACAGCCGGCGCAGCGCAGCGTTGACCTCGGCCACGTCGAACTGCTCGGGGTCAAACTCGCCGCCGACCCACTCCAGCGATTCATCGTGCTGCTCATGCTTCGGGTCACCAATCGCCTCGAGTAAGTCGGCGTAGCCCCAAACTCCGCCGCAGTCCTCGGGCGGGCAGGCGCGGTTGCCCGCCGTGCAGCGCGGGTAGCTCACACCTGGCTCCGGGGCGAGCACCTTCTCCAGCAGCACCTCGTGGGTCCAGCTATCGCCGAAGTCGTACTCGTAGCTCAGCTTCTGTTTGGGCGCGGTGAGCACGTCGTTGAGCTTGTAGCGCCACTCATCGCGCACGTCCTCGTCGAAGACGGGATCCGGCACGCCATACGAGACTCGGCCGACGCTGAATATGTGCGGGTGCGAGTCGGTCCAACCCATCACCGTCTGGATGATGTCGTGGAGCTGGGCCAGGGTGATCCGGTCAGCCACCTCGACGCGCCGCCAGATCGGCGGTTTGCTGTCGCTGAGGGTGATCTTGAGCTGGTAGACCCGACTCGGGGCCGCAGCCGCCTTCCGTGGCATCTGAACCTCCATTCGGTGGTACGTCACGCGGCGCAGCGCGCCGGCCCATGGCAAACTCCACGTTGATAACGAGATGAGCCCTACGCTACGGTATCCGCTGTCTGCCGTCAATCACGTATGCCAATCACTGGAGCGGCGTACGTTTCTTGACCGCGACGCGGAGCTCGGCTTCCTCTGCTGCATCCAGACGCGCACCCATCCGGGGCCGGGCCCGTTCATCAGCCTCTACGGCCGGCGGCGGGTCCGCAAGATACGGCCGCTGCCCTCCCGCGCGCTCCGCACCTTCCTGCCGGGTGGAGCGCCAAAGAGCGCACCGCGCGCCTGCGCGCTGGTCGGCGGCGTGCCAACCTAGCTGCAGCGGCTCGCCCAGGCCCGCTCGCTGTTCGAGAACATTCGCAAGGTGATGCTGGCCCCCGGCAGCCTGGTGTGGCTGAGGTCGAGCTCCTCAACAGCCACTGCCCTGTGCAGGCAGCCTGGGTCGATGGGGTTTTGTCGCTGGATCCGAACCGCCACGCCGCAGCAGCTACTCGCTCGAGACTTGTTCGACTGTCCGCGCTGCCATTCGCGCCTGGAGCTCATCGCCGTCCGTCGGTCCCCAGCCCCCAGACGTCGTGGATCGCGCCCCACCGAGCGACTGGGACTGCCTGGATCCTGCCGCGCCTGACGGCTGACCCGACAATGACCTTGGCGTGATGGCGCAGCGGCGTGCGCGCGGCTGCGCGTGGTGCGGTGTGGATGCGTGCGCGTGAATCGGCGCGAGGGAACGCAAGTGCCTTCAAAGGCGACTCGGATGCGGCAGGATCGGCGCGTCAACACCTCGGTGCCGCTGCGGGTGCTCAGCGCGACCGCGCTACTGCTATGGCGGAACCTATGGGCATGTCCGGTTCGCGTGGCCCGCATTCTTGGCCCGATTCCGCTCCGCCCCCTACGATTGCGCGCATGGATATCATCGGCGGACTCGTTCCCAAGAGAACCGTGCACAGGCTGTTCGCCGTGCTGGCGTTCGCCGGGCTGCTCTACCTCTTCCGGCATCTGCTCGTGCTGCTGGTGTTCTTCGTGGCGTTCGAGCGCCTGATCGGCATCCCCGCGCAGTACATCGCGGCGCACACGCGCGTGCCGTTGAAAGCGGCCGTGGTCGGCATGACGCTGGCTCTGATCGGTGCGTTCGGCGGCGCGGTGACCTTCGGGGTCGTGAAGATCATCCAGTCGTACAAGACGCTCCGGGTGCTGGTGCCGGCGAAGATCGAGGCCCTCCAGCACACGGCCTTGTTCGCGGCGTTGCAAGACCAGTTCGAGGACGCCGGGGGCCTGCTCGAGAAGGCGCAGCACTACGCTGCCGGCGCCGTCTCCTACCTGGCCGCGCTCGGTCACCTGCTCGTATTCGCCCTCGTGGGCTTCGTCTTCGCGTTCGTCTACCTGCTCGAGCGTGACGAGATCGAAAGCTTCGGCAAGAACATCCACCCCCGATCCCTCGCGGGCCGACTCATGCGTTGGTTCGGGTTCGTGGTCGATGCCATCACCGTCACGCTGCAGTTCCAGGTGGTCGTGGCCGTCTTCAACGCGCTCACCACCTACCCGGTGCTGCTCATCCTCGGCATCCCCAACGCCACCGCCCTGATGTTCGGCATCTTCTTCTCCGGCCTGGTCCCCGTGGTGGGCAACTTCGCCGTCGGCGTCATCCTCACCATCATGGCCTGGCAGGCCAAGGGCCTCTTCGGCGTTGTCGTGTTCACCGTGCTTACCTTCCTGCTGCACAAGGTCGAGTCGTACTACCTGAGCCCGCGTCTCGCGCAGAAGCACGTCAAGATCCCGAGCTTCCTGCTGCTGGTGAGCCTGGTGGTCTGGGAGCAGATGATCGGCTTCGCCGGATTGCTCGTCTCGTTCCCCTTCCTGTACGTGGCAGCCCGGATCCGGGCGGACCTCAAGAACCCGCCGCCTGATCCCTTCCACGAGCCGGAAGATGCCCTCTCCCCCGAACCGCTACCGTCTACGCCGTCGAGCTAGAACCCATTCCCGCGCCGGCTTTCGCGCCGGTTGGCGCATCGCTTGCTCTACCATCGAACGCACGGCCACCCCTTCCAAAGGGTGGCTCGCGCGCCAGGAACGTGATTCAATCGCCTGCACCGGCCCGACATCGGGTGCAGTGCGAGGGGCCCATCGCAACGGAGCGTGAACGGAGGTGCACATGTGCAAGAGAACGATCGGTGTCGGTTGGGCGGTAGCCACGGTGGCGATGTTGTCCTGCGGTGGAAGCACGGACGGCGGCGGGGGCGGAGGCGGTGCAAGCACGGACGGCGGCGGGGGCGGAGGCGGTGCAAGCACGGACGGCGGCGGGGGCGGAGGCGGTGCAAGCACGGACGGCGGCGGGGGCGGAGGCGGCGCAAGCACGGACGGCGGCGGGGGCGGAGGCGGTGCGCCGGCGATCCCGATCGACCAGCTCCCAGCGAAAATCGCGCAGATGCAATGCGGAGTCGTGCAGGCTTGCCTGGGCGAAGCCTACGAGCTGCTGCTGCCCGGCATGGACTGCGAAACGATGTTCGGGCGTCAGGTCGAAGACGGTGACTGGACGAACATCCGGAAGGCCATCGACGAGGTACGGGTGGTTTATCACGGGGACAAGGCGCAGGCATGTCTGGATGCCTGGGCGGCGATGGGTTGTGATACGGTCGTCAACCGCGCGCCGGACATCTGCGAGGAAGCGTTGACGGGAACGGTGGACGACGGCGGCGACTGCACGGTGGATGCCGAGTGCAAGGGGCGTCTGTTCTGCAAGTCGGACGGGGCATGTCCGGGCAAGTGCAGCGCTCTTCTCGGCGAAGGGGCCGCCTGCCACGACAGCGACGAGTGTGAGAGCGGGCTGGCGTGCGATGACACGCTTCAGAAGTGCGCAAGACCGGGCAAGAAAGGCGACGCCTGCGGGGCGGGCAAGCCCGACTGCATGCTCGGGCTGTTGTGCCTGGGTGCGAGCCAAACCGCGTCCGGAACCTGCAAGGAACTGTCGGAGGTCTTCTCCGAGCCCGCGGGGTCTTCTTGCGACATCGAGCACGGCCCGTGGTGCGCGATCGGATCGTCGTGCGTGGTGGAAAGCTGGACGGCCAACGGGCCGAAAGCGACATGCAAGGCGCCGGTCGGCACCGGTGCAACGTGCGGCGTGGGCGTGCCCAACCAGTGCCCGGCGGACGAGTACTGCAACGCGGACCTGGCGCACGGGAGCTTCACGGGCACATGCACGGCGTTGCCCAAGGCCGGCGAGGACTGCGTGCTGATGGCGGGCATGACCCCGTGCGCGCCGTATCATGTGTGCGACTCGACGGGCAAGTGCCGCCTGCTGCAACGGCTCGGCGCGGCCTGCCAGGAAGACGTCGAATGCTACAGCGAGAACTGCGTTGGAGGAGTGTGCACCGCGACCAACGCTTGCACGGACTGACGGCTCATCACTGAGGCTTGGGCGGGACCACGAAGAGCACGTCGCGCGGCTCGCCCAGGTCGATCTCGGACGAGGCGGACTTCCTGGCGCGGACTTGCAGGACCGCGTGGAACACCTGCGCCTGGTTGACGGGCTGTACGGTGGTGTTCGGCTTGGGGACCACGTTGAAGCAGATTTTGGTGGTCGGGACGACGCCGAGCACGGTTTCGTTGTACGTGTCCGGCGCAGCTTCGAGGCCTTTCGGGCCCTTCCAATGGTCGGCGAGGGCCTGTCCCGGCACGGTCACGCAGGGCACGCCCGGGTCGGTCGGATCGTCGCCGCCGTTCTGACTCACGGTCACGGTGTCGATGAACTCGTCGACCGAGTCGACGTACAACGGCGGCACGACCGGGTCCGAGATGGCCACCACGCGCATGTCGAGCAGCAGGCCCTTGAGCAAGCCTCGCACGGCGTCCACCACGCGTTCGCTCAAACCGTCGCCGTCTTGGTACACGTCGAACACGAGCCGGCATGTGCCGCCGGGACCGTCGGGCGCCGCGATGGGCGTGCCTCCGATGCCTGTCATGCAAGAGCCGCCGAACGCATCCGGGCTCACGTACGACAGCGTGTGGTCGGCGAGGTACGCGAGGTCTTCATACGGGTCGCCGAATCGGGAGCCGTCGTCCGAGGCAAATCCGATGAGGCGTGCCCCCTTGGCCTGGAAGGCCGCCACGAGGTCATCGACGGTGGCGATGCTGGAGGTATCGTTGAACGAGTAGGGATCGTGGAGCACGGTGGGGCTGCCGACGCGCCGACCATTGTGGAAGGGAGCGTCGGTGATGAGCAGCACGATGGGGAAGGCATCGGACCGGAACCCCATGGCGCCGTAGCGCCCGGCTGGGATGGAGTCGGGAGCCCAGTAGTTGCCTGGCCATTGCAGCGCGTCGTTGGTGATCGCGCGCATCATGGCGGAGACCTGCGATTCCGGGATGTCTCCGCCGGCGTGGATGACGAGCTGCGAGGCAGCGGCGAGCGGGTCGGCGGGCACGGTGGAGATGAGGATGCTGGGAACAGGCAGATAGAACGGCCGGTCACCCTGCGCCCCATCGCCGTAGGGATCGAGCGGAAAGTCGTCGAAGCCAGCGACACCGACGGCGAGCTGGGGAATATCGTGGAGTAGAGACTGGATGACACTGTGCAAGCCAGTCTTGAGGTTGCTCAGCTCACCGGCCATGGTGCCGGTGGTATCGACGAGGAAGGCCACGTCGGCCTTGTTGAGCGTGGTCTTGATCGCAAGGGTGTGCTGGTCCGGGGTGGGCTGCTGGTTGTAGGGAATGCGGAAGTAGAACTTGCCCAGCGACTCAGGCGTCTCGAACTTGTCGTTCGGATTCGACCCGAGCGCATCCTCGATCATGTCGTCGGCGCCGTCGCCGTCGGTGTCGGCGATGCGCGGGCTGGTTTCGTTCGAATCGAGCACGCAGTCGTGATTCTTGTCCTCCTGCGAGTCGAGCAGGCCGTCGGCATCCGAATCGATATCGACGAAGTCGTACTTGCCGTCATGATCCGTGTCGACCGGCTCCTGATCGATCGCGTGGTTGGGGCCGGCTTCGCACCTGTCCGGGATGCCGTCCGCGTCCGAGTCGTCGTCGCGGAAGTTCGGTGTCCCATCCTGATCGAAGTCGGTGACCCCCTCGTAGCCGTCCAGGATCGTGTCGTTGTCGCTGTCCGGGTCGAAGATGTCGTCGAGGCCATCGTGGTCGGTGTCGCGCGAGGGCTGCCCGCCGAGCTCGGTGTCGTCGCGCAGGTTGTCACCGTCGTTGTCCTTGTCTGCATAGTCCGGCACGCCGTCGTGGTCGGTATCGGCCGGATTGGGCGCCGCGTGGGACGGCGAATACGCGGAATGGTCGGGGTAGACCTCCTCGCGGTCGGGGATACCGTTGTCGTCGCTGTCGGTGTCCAGGTAGTCGGGCGTACCGTCGCCGTCGGAATCCAGCGGCACGTTGCAGCCGACGTCTTTCGTGTCGCCCTCGATCAGGTCCGGGATGCTGTCGTTGTCGCTGTCGTCATCAAGGTAGTCGGGCGTGCCGTCCTGGTCGGTGTCGCGACCGCTGGACTTGCCCTCGACCTCGTCGGGGATGTTGTCCCCGTCCTCGTCGGGCGCGCACGGCGACGCCGGCCCGTCAGGTCCGGTGTCGGACGAATCCTGCGCGACGTCGTCGGACGGCTCGTGAGCGAGGTCGGCAGGTGCGTCGGCAGGCGTTTCCTCGGCGGCGTCGTGGGAAGGCTGGGGAACGACTTCGCCGTTGTTCGAGCCGGCGGAGCAGCCGATCAGGCAAGCGGCAATCAGAGACACGGGGCAGGCAAGGCCGCGCAGTCGCATCATCCCCTCCAGGTGGTCGGTGCGGGAAAAGAAACACGGCGTTCATTGTACGTGCAACGCCGGCGGGTGGCCATGCGACGTCGCTGCCGGGCAGGGTCGGCGCCTCTCATGGGACCGTCCATGGAGTCGCAAGAGTGTTCCATCCTTTGCCTGCTGCCTCTTTCGGTCTGGACCCACGTTGATGGCCTGAACGATGCCCGTGTCGAGCGCACGCTGCGCCACAAGCGGATGGACATCGTCGAAGCCAGCGCCGCGGCGAGGGGCACGCACGAAGTGGAGCAGGTGGAGGGAGGCGCCGGCGGCCGCTTCGTCCACGAGCCCGCAGAATAACTAAAATGCGCTTGCCCTGACTGCGAAACTGGCACACGAGGTCGCCGAACGGCGCCTGTTGGTCTCCACCCCAACACGTGTTGGTCTCCACCCCAACACGTGTTGGTCTCCACCCCAACACGTGTTGGTCTCCACCCCAACACGTGTTGGCCTCGGAGCAGGCGCTTGGGAGGCGGACGTGAACGGGGTGGCCGTGCGAGCCTGCCACGCGCCGCAGGCGCATGCGTCGACCCCAACGATCGCCCCTGCGCGCGCGCGGTGACACGACCCATGGCGTTTGGGCAGCGGACGGTGTTGAATGGGCGCCATGGTCGCCCCCGCAGCCAACGCTTGGACCGGCATGGTCGCAGGGACACGTGTGGCCGGCTGGCGCCTTTCGCGTTCGATCGCCTGGAAGATGGCCCGGTTCGTCGCGTTGCTCGTGGCGGTCGTGTTCACCACCGCGGTCGTGGTGCTCGGTGCGAAGGGACACGTCGCGGGAATGCAGGGCGTGGTCGGGCGTGCTTGCGTGGTCGTCGCGTGGCTCGCCACGCCGTTGGTGGCATGGTGGGCGGCCGGCGACCGCGCGCGCATCGATCGCGACGAGGGCATGGAAGCCCTTGCGCGGATTCATGGCGTCGACGCTCACGACCTGGCGAGGGGGCGTGTGGTCGCCGCAACGGTGCGGCTGGCAGTGCTTGTTTGGTGCGCGACCGCACCGGTGCTCGTGGCGGTGGCGGCAACAGCGCCCACGATGCAGGCCGCATGGCGAACGGTAGAGGCGACGGCGCCGCTCGCGGGATTCGCGATCGGAGCAGGGCTGACGGGAGGCGGGCTCGCATCGCTGTGCGGCGTGATCGCTCCGTCGCGGGGTCGATCCCTGTGGGCCGCGGTGGTGCTCGTGCCGTGGATGCTCGATGGGATGATGTCCAGCACGCGAGCCGAGGTATCGTCGATCCCCGGGCTGCTGGGGTTCCTGGCGGATCTGACGCGGGCCACGGTGGCTGGGTCATGAGCGACGAGGCCCTTGTCCGGATGGCGGGACTGTTCGCGAGAGACGATCGCGGCGCCATCCACGGGCTGAACCTTGCGCTGCCAGCCGGCGCGTCGGGCGCCCTGCTCGGAAGTCCGGGCGACGGGACATCGGCGCTGGTGCAAGTGCTGAGCGGATCTGAGCGGCCGAGGTCGGGCGATGTGACGGTGGCCGGGGCGCGCCCGTTCTTCTCCCCTTCGGTGCGGAGCCGGATCGGCGCGCTGCCTGATACCGCTGCGTTGCCCGACATGGGCCGCGTGCGCGACCTGCTCGTCGTCGCGCGCATGCTGCGGGGTTCGGAAGCGCCGCGTGGCGAATGGTACGAGCCGCTGCACATGCAAGACCTCGACGACGTCCCGGTCGCCAGGCTCGACCTCCATCAGCGCCGGACCGTGGCGCTCGCGCTGGCGCTGGCCGTGCCGTCTCCGCTGCTGATCGTGCTGCACGAGCCGCTCTGCCAGGTGCTGCACGTGGATCGATCGTGGCTTCGGACGTTGCTCGCACGGCGGTCGGCGCAAGGCGCATGCGTGCTGGTGCTGACCTCATCGGTCCACGATGCGTCGTCGCTGGTGGACGACGTGGCGACGCTGCAGCGGGGAAGGATTGGCCGGGCGATCGGCGCACCGGACGTGGAGGAGCTAACGCCAGGGATGGAGGTCGAGCTTCATGTGTGGAGCGACGCGCCGCGAGCGTTGGCGTCGGCGCTGGTGTTGGAGCCTGCGGTTTGCGCGGTCGCGTGGGACACGCAAGCCGGGTCACCGGTGCGGGTGCGGTGCACGAAGTTGGAAGAGGGCGCGGCGACGGTGGCGCGTGTGGCGGTGTCGAACGGGGCGCGCATCGAGGCGTTGCAACCCGTGCTTCCCGGGCTGAGCGAGGTGAACGCGGCGTCGGCGGGGCTGGCCCTAACGGCACGCCATGAGGCGGCCTACCGCGCGGCGTCGAGGCCGGCCGGACAGGATCGTTCATGAGCGCATCGAGGATCGCCGCATGGCTGGGAGCCGGCCTGGTGCTGCGAAGGCTTCGCGGTCGGGCGATGGCCGTGATCGCCCTGGGCACGGTGGTCTTCTCGACACTGGCGGCGTTCGCGGAGCGACGAAGCGGCGCGCTCGACGCTGCCGGCCGCGCGCTGCAAGGGCCTGTGTTCGGGCTCGCGATTCCGATCGCGATGCTGTCGCTGGTGAGCATGGCGTTCAGCCGGACCCGAGTGGAAAGGGGACTGGCGTCCGTCGCGCTGATTGGGGCCAGCCGCCGCGCTGCGGTGTGGGGCGCGATCCCGTCGGTTGCGATCGTCGGCGCGTTTCTCGCCTCGCTGACAGCCGCGGTCGCGACCCTGGCGGCCCACGGGTTTCGCGCGCCCGGCGCCCCGGGTGATGCCGCCTCCGCCGCATGGGTCGCCGCGCTCGCGAGCGCTGCGTACGCGGCCTACTACGCGGCAGCGTCGACGATCGGCGACAACGGGCGAGGGCGATACGTGGCATTCGTGGCGGACCTGACGCTGGGGCCGCTGGCGGGCGCCGCGGCGTTTCCGTTCCCTCGCGCGCATGCGTTGAACCTGCTGGGCGCCGAGCCCGTGCTGAACCTGCCCCAGCCTGCCAGCGCCGCGACCCTCGCCTGCCTGACGCTGATCTTCGCCACCATCGCGAGCTGGCGCACGTCGCCCTAGCCGCCCCTTGCACCATGATGAACAGCTTCACGCCCATCGTCCACGACGACAACATCCGCGCCATGCGACGGTTCGTCGTCGTCGGCAATCGGGCCAAGGCGTCGCCTCGCTTCAAGCTCGACTCGCTCGGCGCGTCGGGAGGGCGAATGGACGTCCTGGTGCGATGCGTGCGCGCGGCGATGCTCATCGCGGACGGCGTGCGGCGGGACACGTTGCTGGACTTGCTGCTGCTGGGTGGCGAAAACGCGCCGCTGACGCTGCGGGTCGATGGGCGGACCGCCCGCTTCCTTCGACCGGACGAGCGCCGCAACGCGCTCACGATCCAGCAGGCATTGGCTGCGCGACACCCCGGGGCCGACGAGGAGATCGTGGCGCCGGGCATCACCGCCATGCCGATGGACCTGCCCGCGCTCTTGGCAGGCTTGCAAGAGCCGCTGTTCGTGCTCGCGCGTGACGGTGTCGACCTGCGCCGGCAGCCCTTCGCGCCCCGGAGCTCGACATTCATCATCGGCGACGACCGCGGGCTCATGCCTGAGCAGATGAATCTGTTGCGATCGATGGGCGCCATCGCGGTCAGCCTCGGCCCCACCGAGCTGCACACGGAAGACGCGATCACGCTGGTGCACAACGAGCTGGATCGCCGATGGATCGAGTGACATCAGGCGTGCGGGTCAGTCGGAGCGCGCGGCGAGGATCTCCTCGCGCGCGGCACGCGACAGGTCCAGCCAGCGCCCGCGGATGCGAAACGACCCATCGGGCTCGCGCCTGCAGTCCTGCACCTTGATCCGCACCTGCGAGCAGGCGGCGAGCGCAACGGTCGCGAGCAGCGGCGTGCCCGGCGCCGCGGCGCGAGTCGATCGCACGACGACCCTCGTGCCGTCGGTTTCCACCACGACAGCCGTACCGCCTTGCGACCATGCGAGCTGGATGGCCACGTTCGTTCAACCTCTCCGCCTTGCGGCGGCCATGGCCGCGCGAGCCTCCCGGTCCGCGTCGCGCGACTTGATGGCCTCCCGCTTGTCGCTTCTCGACTTGCCCCTGGCCAGCGCCAGCTCGATCTTCGCGTGTCCGTCGCGGAAGTACAACCGCGTGACCACCACGGTCAGCCCCTTGCGGTCGATCGCATCGGCGATCCGGTCGATCTCTTTTCGGTGCAGGAGGAGCTTGCGCACGCGGTCTTCCTTGTGGCCGAAGGCGGCGTGTTGGAGCACACCGATGCGCATCCCTTCGACGAACGCCTCGCCGTTCCGGACGGTGGCCCAGGCCTCGGCGATGTGGACGCTTCGCTGGCGCAGGGACTTGACCTCGCTGCCGATGAGCACCAGCCCGGCCTCGAAACGGTCGGTCAGCTCGTAGTCGAACCCGGCGCGCCGGTTGGTGGCGATGAGCTGGATGCCTTCCTGGCTCTCGGGTTTCGGACGGGTTGCCATCGCGTGCGCGTTAGCACGCGCGGGCGCGCGCGCCAAATTCGCAGGCAGCGGGCGCTTCCCCCATTTTCATCCGCCGGGCGCGAGGGTACATGCTGCGCCATACGGCGCGGCCCCTCGGGGCGAGTGCATCCACCTTCGTGCGTGTCGGAGCTTGCAACATGGCAAAACCATCCCGCCAGGACACACAGGTCGATTCGCTGGCGCTGGTCACCGACCGGCTCCGCCTGCTCGCCACCCGGAGCTCCGAGATGTGGTGGGAAATCGGGCAGGCTCTGGACGAGGTCGCGACCCGCATGCTGTCGCAGAACCTCGGGTATCCCGACTATGCCGCCTACGCGCACGAAGTCCTCGGCATCGACGCCGCTCAGGCCCGCAGAATCCGCCGCGTGGCCCACCACTTCTCGCGCGAGGTCGCCCTGCGGTTCGGCGCCGAAAGGCTGGACCTGCTCCTCGACTACCTCGAAGCGTCCCCAGACACGCACTGGGCCATCGACCCGCTTCGGGTGGAGCTGTACTGCACGGCCGATGCCGGCCGATCACGCATCGCCTTCGCGGAGGCGACGGTCGACGACGTGCGTCGCGCGGTGCGGTCCGCTCGACGCGGCCGGGCCTCGCACGACAAGCGTTTTCCAGCCGATGTAGCGTCCGTGCGGGACCGCCTGGCGAAAGCGCTGGCAGCGCTGGGCAAGCAAGCACCGCAGGCCAAGATCCACCGCGACGTGGGGCGCCCCGAGGAGTACTCCCTCGCGGTCGTGGGAGTCGACCCGTCGAACATGGCGCGACTGGGCCATGTGCTGGTCCAGCTCGGCAAGACGCTCGCCGCGGCCGACAAGGCGAGAAAACGGCCGGCGGCAGCATCGCACAAGCGCGGGCTGGGCCAGCGTGGCCGGAAACCCGCAAGCAAGCCGTCCAGGCGGGCCAAGGCTGTCAAAACGCCTTGAGCCGCGGACCTGCGGGATGCGTCCCTCGAACAGGTCGACCGGCCATCGCTGGCGCCGCTCACCGACCTGCACCAGGTCACGATGCCACAGGCGTGCTGGAAGCCGGGCATGACGGATCACCGTGCGCACTTTCGACGGCCGATGCCACGCGTTGCGCTGCGGCAAGACCTGCCTATCCGAGCGGCTTGGAGGCCGCGATGTTCTCACGGAGGCGCCAGACGGCGCTGGAAGCGCGGGGGGTTCTTCGATCAAGAGGTGGTCAGCCTGCGGACGCCAGGATCCGGTCGGCGAGCTGGGCGATGAGCTTGTCGTTGCCGGGATCGTTGAGCACCTCGTGGTAGCCGCCTTCCACGAGGAGGAAGGTGCGGTCGGGCGAAGCCACGCTCTCGACGATCGTTCGGGAGGCGTCGATGCTGACGACCTTGTCGGCTCCGCCCTGCAGGCAGAACACGGGGAGGTGGAAATCCGGGGCGAGGACACGGGCGTCGGCCTGAGCTTTCTGCACCTCGGTGAACCAGCGCGCGGTTGCGTTGTGGCCGACGAGCGGGTCACGGTCGTAAGCGTCGGCGACGACCGGATCGCGGGTGACGTCGGATCCCTTCAAGCCGGTCGGGAGCGAGAGCGTGGGGAGGATGGTGGAGAACAAGGCGCCTGCCGCACGCTTGACGGCTGGCACCTGCATGGCGAGCCCGAAGAACGGGGACGACAGCAGGATTGCGCGGAAGCGCTTGGGGTGTGCCGCGGCCAGGTGGAAGGTGATGAGCCCGCCGAGCGAATGGCCGAAAAGCTGCGGCTTGCCCCCGCGCTTCCAGGTAGGACCGTCCTGCAAGGCGTCGAGCACCTCGACGGCGTCGCGCACGTAGTCGGAGAACGACTGGATGTGCCCCCGCGGGCCCTTGGACAGGCCGTGTCCGCGCAGATCCCAGACGGCCACGGTGATGCCACGCTCGTTCCAGGCGTCGATGACGTGACGATACCGTCCGCTGTGCTCGCCGTAACCGTGGGTGACAAGCACGGTGGCACGTGCCGTCTCGCCGGCGTCGTACAGCGCATAGTGGAGAACCGGGTCGCTCGCGTTGCGGCGCGCGAGCTGGCGCGACGTCGTCATGGGCGCGAGCGTAGGAGCAGTGCGGGGAAAAGGCAAAGGGCAAGGCACGTTACCGGGCGGCGGCGCCGGCGCGCAGGACGATCTGGCGCGCCCGCTCGTAGGTGATGACGCTGTTGCCCGGCGACATCACGCCCGCTCGCTCGAGCCATTGGTCGGCCGTGCTGTCTCCCCTCGCCGACAGCGACATCGCCAGCACGAACGTGGCGAGCGGGTCGTCGCGGTCGAGCTCGAGGGCATGCTCCGCGCACGCGATGGATCCTTGCAGGTCGTTACGCAGCAGGCGCGCAACGCCCATCCAACCCCAAGCCGCCCGAACTGTCGGCCCGGACCCGTCGGTGAGCGCCGCCAGCAGACGTTCTGCTCGGTCGATATCGCCGTCGCGCAGCAGCGCCCGGGCAGCCAGCAGCCGCAGGCCCGGCGCCTCGCCTGCGCGGTGCAAGCCCCGGGCGATGACCTGGTCGGCCTGATCTTCGCGTCCCAGCCGCAGCAGCGTTTCGGCGAGGCCGACGTAGCCGGGGGAGTAATCGGGCGCGACCTCCACCAGGCGCAGGAACTGCTCCCGCGCGTCGTCGAGCCGGCCTGCGTCGAAGTACAGGCGTGCGAGGTTGGCCCGCGCCGGCACGAACGCCGGGTCGATTTCCAGGGCGTCGCGATAATGCTCCGCCGCTTCGGCGGCTCGCCCCTGGCGTTCCGCTAGGACCCCCAGACCGTGATGCGGTTGTGCAACGTGCCGATTGATCGACACGGCTCGCTCCAGCTTGTCTTGCGCCAGGCGAAGGTTCCCTCGTTGCATTTCCACCAGCCCGAGGTTCACCAGAGCGTCGACGAATCGCGGGTGGAACTCGAGAGCCAGGGCGAATCGCGCCTCGGCAACGTCGAGCTCGCCGCGGGACAGTGCGTCGACGCCCGCCTGGTTGAGCTCCACGGCCTTGGGCTGGAGCGGAGCCTGGCCGGCGCAGGCACACGCGGTCAGGGCCGCAAGGAGGGGGATCGCACCGAGCAGAAACGACGAGAACCGGTTCATGGCACAAGCAAGTCGGACGGATACGGGCGTGGGTTGCGTACAATCGACGGGGAGCGATGAGCAGAACCGTTTTCCCGCCGATCGAGCGGAATCGACGGGGCCCGAGGGCACGGAGGCGGCGGGGACGGCCGGCGGCCACGCGGAGGCGCCGTGACGCCCTCGTGCCGGTGCGCGGTGGGTTCTGCCTCGTTGGACACGGTTTGGGGTCCTGGGCAGCCGGATCCCGCAAAGCGCTCCCTTCTGGTGGCCGCACCTCACCGGCCGCCAACCGATGGGCATCCGGAGCGGGATGAGCGATCTCGGGGATCGGCTCTGCAGGCCCATGTGAGCCCTGGATGGTCGCCTCCCCGTTCGTGGTCTTGCCGACCGCGGCGCTCGTTGCCTCGTGCAGCGGAGATGGCGACAGCGCGGCAGGCGACGCCGGCGATGCGGGCGACGCGGGCAGCTTCTTCGACGGCTCGTATCACGGAGATGGTGGCGACGTTCCGGCCTGCGACGAGAACGTGCGCCCAGTGTACGTGCTCGCCAGGGGAGCGACAGCGGACACGATTCATCGCTTCGATCCTGCGACGCTGACCTTCTCCAAGGTTTTGGAGGTGCAATGCCCGGACACTGCGGATTGGAGCGTGACGTCGATGGCGGTCGATCGGTCGTATCGTGCCTGAATCGAATGGGGTGGACCCGTGGCGGGTCTGGGCGATCATGATGCGAAGCGTCTGGGCGATTGTTCGTGATGATCATGAATTGGACGCCCGACTAGGACCATGCCTGTACGGCGCAGAATCCATGCCTCCGCATTGTGCACCTCGGTGAGATCGACAAGGGCACCGGGGTCGCGATCTCCAATGTTGAAGTCCCCGATGTGGAGGCGTCGGGGATATCGTCCGGGGGCATCGTCTTCGCCCATTGGGAAGGGCACTTTGGTTCATGATCTCCAAGGACGTCGGCCCCACGAAGATGTGGAACGACGGTCCCGTTGCGAACACGACCGTGCTGGCGACGAGCAACGGCCCGGACGGCGAACGGACACACGGCGCTTGTCGTCGCGGATCGAGCCGCCAAGCGCATCGGTGCTTGCACCAAGAGGCGGAGATCGTCGTGCCGGTCGGTCTGTCGGCGAACCCGAGAAAGCCCATACCCAAGGTGGCGCGAGCCTCGAACCGGAAAACAAGGGTCCGGCTTCGACTGCGTGCAGGTTGGCCACGGTCGCGCACCGCGCATCGCTGGCGCCCGGACAACGCCGAGGAGCGCCGGAGCTGGCTTGATGGATCGCGCACACGTCGGTCCCGATTGCGGCCACGATCTGTGATCGACCGCGATGGCGAGCCGGGCCGACCGAATGCAGCCTGTCGCATGCCCCGTCATTGACACGCCTCGCCGCGCTCTGTTAGGGTCGCGACGTCCGAGCCTTGGGAAATGCGCGGGAAAGGACCTGCCCGAGAGATTTTTCGCTGTTGGGACGGAATCGGAGAGGGATTTCAATGTACTTCGGAAACAGCACCAGGCTCTTGGCCTGCATGGCCGCCACCGCAGCAGCCTTGGGGCTGAGCTCGGGGGCGCTCGCACAAGACCGGGTTCCGCCAACCAACGGCGACGGCATGGACACCCACCTGTTCCGCGCAGCGCTCGACTCCAAGGGTTTCTTCACCGTCAACGGGGCGGACATCCTGGGCAGGGATGACGTCAGCTTCGGGCTGGTGATGGACTATGGGCGCAACCTGATGCGGATGGAGGACGGGCACGGCGGCGACCAGCTCGTGCTGCACTCGTTCCAGGGCACCTTCGGATTCAACTACGGGTTGTTCAATGTCGGCACGATCGGCATCACGGCGCCCATAAACCTGATGGCAGGCGACGAGGTTCAGCAGGTCGGGCCGGCTGGTGCGACGTACGACTCGGGGAAGCTCGACGTGCAGAATCTGTCCTACGTGGCGCTGCACAGCAAGCTGCGCTTGCTTCGCCCCGAGAAAGGGTTCGGCGCGGCGATCATTCTGCAGGGCGGTGTGCCGGTGGCGAGCAGCGTGCCGCGCGGCCTCGGCGCGGACCCCAAGGCATGGTTCTGGCCGCAGCTCACGCTCGAAACCAGGATCGGACCCCACGGCCAGCTCCGCGTCGGTGCCAATGCCGGCTATCGGCTTCACAACGGCGACAATCCACGGTTCGACCAGCTTGCAGAGGGATCCTTCGAGTACGGCAACCTCATCACCGGCGGCCTCGGCGCGAGCTACCGCGCCCTCGAAGGCCTGGATCTCGTGGCGGAAACCTATGCCTCCCAGCTCGCTTCCGGCAACTCCGCATCGCGCCAGAAGCTGTCCGCCGAGGCAGTGGGCGGCATCAAGGTCTTCGTCGAGCGCAAGTCCTTCCTCATGCTCGGCGCCGGCAGCCGCTATACCCCGGGCTTCGAAGCCGCCGATGTCCGCCTCTTCATCGGCTTCGTCTTCGAGCCCTCGATCGGCGATCGCGACGGCGACGGCTACAAGGACGATGAGGACCAGTGCCCCGACGAGCCGGAGGACTTCGACGGATTCAAGGACAAGGACGGCTGTCCAGACCCGGACAACGACAACGACGGCATCCTGGACGACGACGATCAGTGCCCGAACGTGCCGGAGGATCGGGACGGTGACGAAGACGAAGACGGATGTCCGGAAGGAGCAGACGGGGATCGGGACGGCGACGGGATTTTGGACTCGGTGGACAAGTGCCCCGACGTGCCCGAGGACCGCGACGGATTCGAGGACGAGGACGGCTGCCCCGACGACGACAACGACAAGGATGGTATCCCGGACAAGGCCGACAAGTGCCCGAACAACCCGGAAGATATCGACCAGTTCGAAGACGAAGACGGCTGTCCCGACGACGACAATGACAAGGACGGTATCCCGGACAAGACCGACAAGTGCCCAAACGATCCGGAGACCTACAACGGATTCGAAGACGAGGACGGCTGTCCGGACAAGGGCAAGGTGGTTATTGAAGAGAACGAGATCATGATCCTGGAGAAGATCATGTTCGAAACGGGCAGCGCGAAGATCAAGCCCGAGTCGTTCTCGATCCTGGACGCGGTCGCGACGACGCTCATCCACCATCCGGAGTTCACGCTGGTGGAAGTCGCGGGCCACGCGGACGAGCGCTCGTCGGACGACTACAACCTGCGATTGACCAGGGACCGGGCAGGCGCGGTCCGCCAGGCTCTGATCGATCGACGGGTCGCTCCGGACCGGCTGCGCGCCGTCGGGTACGGCGAGTATTGCCCCCTGGACCCCGGTCACACGCCCGACGCGTGGGAGAAGAACCGTCGGGTCGAGTTCAAGATCATGCGCACCCAGGAGGGACCGACCGATGTCGAGCTTGGATGCGAAACCGCGAAGCAGAAGGGGATCGTCCCGGAGAGGTGACATGAAACGTCATGGTGCCTTGGTCCGGACGGCAGGCGTTGCATCGCTGTTCCTGCTGTCGTCGTGCGCGTCGAAGGAGGCCGTCTCGATCAGCGGGTCCATCGGAAACGTGGCCGTCACGGTGGCCGAGGGCGCGCTGGTCACCACGATGGAAGGGCACTTCGACGTTTCGCTCGAGCTCGGCGCCCGGGCGTCGGGCGGTACCGACGTGACCTTCAGCGAGTTCTCCCTGGTGCGAGCCAGTGACCGGACACCCGTGCTCGCCAGGGACAAGCTCAGCGTGATCGCGTCGACGTCCGGCCCGATCCACCTCGAACCGGGTGGCAAGGCTGTCGTCGGCTATCAGATTGGCGACCTGCGCAACGGCATGGTAGCGCCCGCCGAAATCGACAAGGCGGACTATGCGTCCGTGTGCGGTGCCGGACAGCTCGTCATCACCGGCACGATGCAAGACACGGCCAGCGGTGCGAGCTCCACGCCCCTGTCTTCGCCGCCCTTCACACCGTCGGGGTGCTGAGCAAGCCGCTGATCGGCATCGGTGCAGGGTTCCGTGGATCCCGCGTACGCAGGGATCAGGATCGATTGGTGTCGCCCGGCGGGTTGTCCGGACGGGGGGCATCGGGTTGCGGGGCGATTGTCTTCCGTTCGCCGAGCTCTTCGTCGAGCTCCCTGCGCGCCTGGTCCAGCCCGTCACGAAGCTGCTGATCGGCTTCCTCGACGAACTCGCCGAGGCGCTGCTTGACGACGCGGCCGAGGCGGGCGACCACATCTCTCGCCCTGCGGGCAGGGCTGGACCTGGGCTGGGAGGTCATGAGCCTACTCCGAGCAACCTGCCAAGGAGCCTTCGATCTTGCAGGGCTTGCCGGCCGGACACTTCTCGTCCACCTCGAACTTCCCGTTCTTGCACTTGAGCAGGGCAGTCTTGTCCACGCTGCACGCATACCCGCCCGTGACCCCTTCACAAGCGTCACCCACCTGCGCAATCGACACGTCGCAGTTCGCTGTCATCCCCGTCTGCTTGCAGCCGTCGGGCCCGCGGCACGGGTGCACCTGATACTTGCCGCCCTTGCACTCGATCTGCGACTTGCCGTCGGCTCCGCACATCGTGCTGCTTTCGTCATCCGCGCTGCATGGGTCGCCGGCGGCGTTCCCCGAGAAGTCGCACTCCACGGAGGTGCCTTCGACCTTGCATCCCTTCGCCCCCTTGCAAGGCGTTTCGACGAACTTGCCGTCCTGGCACGCCAGGGCGGTCTTGTCGTCCTTGCAGGCCGCCTGGCCTTTGGTGCAGGAGTCTCCTGCCTTGGATTTGCAAGCACAGCCGACGCTGACAAGCAGCGCAGCCACCGCGATGATCGAGCTGGCAATGGTGAGCTTGGTCATGGACGCACCCTACCGGCATTCGGACGAGTTGGCAACCCCGCGCAGAGGGTGCGTCGACTTCCGCTTCCTGGGCGAGACGGCCACGGGCGCGATGCCAGTGCGCTACTTCGGCTGGGGCGGTATCACACGCGCGGAGGTCGTGACGCCTGCACCGGCGAACCCGGGCTGCGTGAGCGGCGAGCTGATGAGCTTGGCCTGCCCTGTGCTGTTGTCGATCGAAACGATGCTACCGCCGTAGGAAAAGCCGTAGACCCGGTCCTCGTACGCGGCAATCCCGTACATGGCTCCGAATCCACAGGACTCGTCGCTGCAGCCGGCCGGCAGCACCTTGCCGCGGATCGACTTCGTAACCACGGCCGCTCCACCTACCCCCGCGGGCGCCAGCTTCGTCACGTCAATCTCCACCAGCGTGTCCACCGGCGAGCACGTGGCCGGCCCCTGAGACGGATCCTCGCAGTCACGCAGCGTTGCGAACCCCACCGGGCTCCCCTTGTTGCCAAAGAAAACCATGTCCCCCGACAGCCCCCACTGCTTTCCCACGTGCGTCGCGTCGTACGCATGCCCGTTGCCGTCGTTCGCCGGCACCGCCCCGAATCGCCCCACCAACGTCAGCGAGCCGTCGGTCGTGTCGATGTCGTACAGCTCACCGATCGCATTCGCGCCGATGAGCGTCTCCTTGTTGCCCAGCGCGGCGGTCGGCGGCGCGAACGTCAACCCATAGAAACGAGCGTCGCCCGCCGTCCCGGCGTCGATGGGAACCTTGCCCGTCGTACACCCGACCACTTTGCCTATCGCGTCGATCTGCATATCCAGAAATACCGCGTGGGCGCTGACCCCGTAGAGCTTCCCCTGCGCGTCGACCGCGAGGTCGGTCATCGACGGTTCTCCATTGGGACCGATGCAGTCGAAGGTGCCCACGGTGTTGAGCTTCAACGCTGGATCCTTCGGGTCGACGGCGTACAGCGTGGACTTGTCGTGGGCGTACAGGAGGGTGTCGTCGACCGGCTGGGCGTCGCCCGGCTGCACGTCGAACAGAGCAGTGTCCGGGGGGGCGTCAGGGGCAACGTCGTTGTCGGCGAGCCCGGCCTCGGCATCCGGCCCGCCGTCAGCCCCGTACGAAACATAAGCAGGTGAAGAGTCGGTGGAAGAACAAGCGGTGTGGAACGCCAGCAAGCAGAGAGCCGCAAGCCTGTGCAAACGGAAGCTCATGGCCACGGCATGGCAGACTACCGTGGAACAGTCCAGACTGGTTATTCGTGATGGATCAGCCCCGAACCGGTCGTCGACGCGCGGGAAACACGTTGCAGGTTGGGTCGAAGGCCACTGGACAGCGGCGATCTACCCGGCCGATCCTTGGCCGGGCGGACTGGTGAGCGGTGTGGGGGGGTTCCGACGCGAGCGCCGGCGGCGCCGGATCAGAGCTCCTTGCCGTGCTCCTTGAGGTACTTCGCCACGCCTTCGGGCGTCGGCTTCATCGCTGGGTCGCCCTTCTTCCAGTTCGCCGGGCACACCTCGCCGTGCTCCTCGAGGTACTGCAATGCGTCGAGCGTGCGCAGCTCCTCGTCGATGTTGCGGCCGAGCGGAAGGTCGTTGATCACCGCATGGCGCACGACGCCGCCCTTGTCGATCAGGAACGTACCTCGCAGCGCCACGGAATCTCCGACCAGGACGCCGTAGTCGCGGGCGATCTGCTTGGTGAGGTCGGCCACCAACGGGAAGCGGACCTTGCCGATGCCACCGTTCTCGACCGCGGTGTTCTTCCAGGCCAGATGGGTGTAGTGCGAGTCGATCGAGACGCCGATGACCTCGCAATTGCGCTTCCTGAACTCCTCGACCCGGTGGTCGAAGGCCAGGATCTCCGACGGGCAGACGAAGGTGAAGTCGAGGGGGTAGAAGAACAACACAACGTACTTGCCGCGATAATCCTCGAGCGAGAAGCGCTCGTTGATGGAATTGTCGGGCATGATGGCCGTCGCCTTGAAGTTGGGGGCTTGCTGTTGAATGAGCGTGGTCATGACTCTCCTCACGGGTTCGACCGGGCCGGTGGGGGCCCGGGTGGGTAGCTGTATCGGTTCGCAACGCTTCGATGCCGATGGGGACGGGCAGGTTACGCCGCCGATCGAAAAAAGGAAGCCCCCCACAGGGGCCCCTCGACAGGCCAATTCGCGAACGAACCTGGCAACCTGGACCCCGAGCAGGCCGCCTCGCGGGTGCCTCGCCTCGAACGACCGACCGGACGACCGGCCGCAGGTTCGCGCCCTGGCGGGACTCAACCGGCGCCGCAGACCCGACGTCTCCCAGCCGCTCCCTACTGAGGACCGCGCTATCCGGCTCCAGGCGCGGCCGTCACGGTCCGGTCGAGGCGCCTGCGCCGGAATTCGACGGCCAGCAGCGCGACCGTGGACAGCGTGAGGCAGACGTTCTCCGCGATCTTGCGCAGGCCGATGCGCTCGCTTCCCTTGCCGAAGCAGCCGCATTCGGTGTCGATACCGCGGCTGTAGGCCTGATACACGGCACAGGTGAAGACGCACATCAGCACGAAGCCGACGAGCGTGGCTGCCTGACGCCAGGTTCGCGGCGCGAGGAGAAGGACCACACCGACACCAATCTCGATGGGAGGCAGGGTGACCGCGACGACGGGCGACAGGGAGGCCATCCAGTCGTAGTTGGCAATCTGCTCGACGAAAGTGGCGGGGTCGAGGAACTTGGGGATTCCCGCGGCAAGGAAGACGTACGCGATCAGCAGGCGCAGGCCGATCGCGATGGCGCGTTCGATCTGCGGGAGCTGCTTCACGGCTGCCTCGTGGAGGTGCATTCGTCGCAGGGACCCGACGAGCACGCGAAGCCGCCCTCGAACCAGGCCGAGAAGCCGCCTTCGAGCACGCGCACCTGCAGCGATTTGTCTGCTTGGCGGCGCAGCAAACTTTCCGCCACGGGACGGGCATCGTCGGTCGTTTCGCCGTACACGACGAGGATCCGCTTGCCTTCGAGGAGCGTATCGGCGACCCGCGCCGCGTCGTTGGACGCCGTGCATGGGAGGTGGATCGCTCCGGCGACGTGGCCCACCTCGAAGCGATCCGCCGGCCGCACGTCGGCGATGACCACATCGCGAGACGAGCAGAGCGCGGCGAGCTCCGCGGCGGATACGGTGGTGACCGCCTGGGCCTCGACGCCGGCGGTGCAGGCGGTCGCAGGCTCGTAGTCGCGCAGAGCGACTCGGTCGGTGCGCACCACGTTGTAGGCCAGCCCGAGCAGCGCAGCCACGATGGCAAGCATGGCGCCGCGCCACGCCGACCCGGCCAGCTCGACCACGACGAACTCGCGAAGAAAGCTCGAATCCTGAGACGACGCGGACCCGGTCATCGACGGTGTCAACCTGTTGGTCGCCCGGGACATTCCCGGCAACGGCGGACAGGATGCACAAGGCTCGCGATGGTGGCAAGGGCAGTCGAGGCCGGACCATCGCGCGCCGGTTTGGCCCGTCGCTCGCGGCCGCTACGTGACCAGCCCGAGCAACCCACAAACCAGCAGCAGCACCAACAGCGCGAGCAGCTCCATCGCATCACCCGACCGATGATCGCGATGCGATCGTGCCGCGATGCGGGGGCCGCGGCCAAGTTGTGCGAAGGTCAGCGCTGCGGGCGCAACGCGCAGATTCTCGAGCACAGGGCCTGGTTCGCCGGGCTCATGGCGGGCGCGACTCCCGCCAGGACCGCCTGATACATCACAAAAAGCTCCGCGTCCCAGGTGGTGACCGACGCGAGCAACGGTGCGAGACCATCCAGCACGGTGGCCGGCAGAGGGCGGCGCGCAATCATGTGGAGATCGAGGCAGACACGGCGGCTTGCGCGGCTGTCACCGCCTCCGCTATACAGGACGCCGCCAGCCTTGGCCGTTTGTCCGGACAAGTACCACCATGCGCCTGCCATACATTCTTCTCGTTGTCGCCCTGACCCTCAACGCAGCCGCGAACCTGTGCATGAAACACTCGGCAAACCTCGCCGGCACCGGGGCGTCGCTCGGGGACAAGGTCTTCTCGGCCTCCGGGCTGTGGATGGGCCTGGGCCTCGGCCTGTTCGCAGCCAATGTCATCTTCTATCGCTTCGCCCTCGAAGGCGTCGACGTCTCCGTCGGCTACCCCATCATGGTCGGCGGCGGCCTGCTGATCATCTCCGGCGTCGCCATCTTCGCGTTCGGCGAGAGCATGAGCTGGAAGCTCATCGTGGGATATCTGCTGCTCGTCGCTGGCCTCGTGTTCGTGTCCCTGCACATCTCGGAGCACACCCGTTCCGCCAAGGCGCTACAAGGGCAAGACAACACCCTCGCATCCGCGGCGAAGCGTCCCAGCCCGCACGCATAGGCTCTCCACCGGCGCGTGAACACCACGTAGACGTCGTGTCACTCGCGCTCGAAAGCCCTTCCGCCTCCGCAGCCACGGGCGGGAACAACACGGCTTGCTGCTCCACGGCGCACGAGCCGGAGGCGGCCGGCTCGCACCAGCATGGGCCATCCGCACCTTCGAGGGGATCGAAAGCCTGCACGCGCACATCGAGCAACGCCGGCGGTTCGGTAGGACTTCCCCCGCCCCCCAATGCGCCCCCCGCCCGCCTGCCGCGTTGTCGCCGTAAGCCGGCCCGGCGAGCACGCCGCGCACCCCATACGCAGATTGCGAGCACCGAATGTATCGTCACCCCGCTCGACGCTGCCTGCATCTTCGCCGAACGCCCGCGCCGGCAACGACAAGCAAGCCGATCCCGGCTGCGAACCCCGGCGTGTCAGAGGCAACAGCCCCCGCACGACACGCGCAGCTACTCAGCTCTTCGTTTCCATAGACGGCCGCCGGAGACTGCCCTCCAACGCTGCCGTCGCCAGGCCCCGAATCGACCTCCGGCCAGCTCCCGCCGTCCCCGCCCGATCCACCATCACCCCCCGCGCCGCCGCCGCCCGATGATCCGGACGAACCCCCGGCGCCACCGGATGCCCCGGACTCGCACTCGATAACATCGAACGTCAGGTACATCTCGGGTCCGAACCAGCCGCGGCCTTCGTCGACCAGGCGCCAGCGCGTCGTGACCAGGCCGGGCGTGGCCGGCGCCGTCGCGGCAATGCCCGCTCCCTTGGTAAACACCGTGCGACGACACCCAGGCGCGTCGTTGCAATCGGTTCCTGACGGGTTGCCCGACGCCGACCTGGCCAGGTTGTTGGTGTTCTCATTGATGCTGATGCGCGTCACACCGACCAGCGGGTCGGGCTGGTCGTTGGGCACGCCCAGCCTGACGTTCTGGCCGTCTGCCGATCCGTTGGCGCCCAGGTCCTGCCACGCAGCCGTGCCAGTGTTTTCCAGCTCGAACCAGAAGTGAAACGGCTGGCCGGTGCAGACCTGATACTGGGCCGTACCGGACGGGTCGGGACCAGCGTCCGAGCCCTCGCCCACGAAGGACGCATCGAGCGCGGGAGTCTGCGGTTGCACGCAGGGACCGGGTGCGGTGAGGATGCCGATGTCCGCGCCGTAATAGAATTGGAGAATCTGCTTGTAGTCGTAGCCCTTGCCCGACTCGAGACAGCGCGCCCCCCACTGGCTCATACAGCCCCGGTTCTGCCCAAATCCGGGGGGCCCGACGTAGCCCAGCGCGGTCTGCTCCACGTCGCCACCCGTCTTCCCTTCGTTGTACGTCACCCAGTGCTCGGTCGACGCATTCGCATCGTTTCCAACGCACGCTGGAGGGCTCGTATGCGGGTCACCCGCCACGTAGAAGCCGTAGGTGAGCATGTTGGCGTAGGACAGATACTGCCCCGCTGTCTCCGCGACCGCCTGCATCTGCTTGGCGTTCGGCGTTGCACCACAGGAGTACACCTGGCAGCCTTGGCCGTCGCAGATCGAGCCCGAGGTCGCCATGTTGTAGTAGGCCACCGACCGGGCGGCGATGGCCTGAGCCTTGAGCGCCTGCAGGTCCGCCCCACCGTTCTCGCACTGAACGACGTGCGGCAAGTAGTCCGTCTCCGCGTCGATCGCCCCCTTGCCGTCGACCTGGATCGTACAATAGGCCTGTGCGAGCGGGGCAGTGACGGAAGCCGTCGACCGGGCTACAGGCTCCGTTGCCGTCGGCGAATCGTCTCCACACCCGGCACTGATCGCAGCGAGGATCGCGGCGGCAAGGCCCCACCGCGAGCATGTGGAAGGGAGGATGCGGCGCACGGATGAAGCGTAACAGACGCACGCCATGGGGACAACCCACACGCACCCCAGCTCGTCGCGCCGGGTCTGGCGTTGCCAATGCCGCTTGGCGGCGCGTCAGCAGGACGACGCTCAGTCCTTCTTGACCGGCTTGCCCCCCTTGGCGGCGACGAAGGGGATGGCCTGGGAGAGCTTCTTGTAGCGCTCCAGCATCGCCTCCGCCCGCGCCCTCTGCTGCTTGAAGAGATCGCGCGTCTCCCCCGGGTCCTCGACCACGTTGTACATCTCGAACTTTGCGGCGTGCCCGATCTCCACGAGCTTGTAGCCTTCCTCATCGATGAGCGCGCGGTGCCTGACGTTGAGCGAGTCGGCGGGCAAGTCGCAGATGATGGGCCGCTTGGGTTGGTCTTCGCCGAACAACTCCGGCACCAGGCTGGTGCCAGGAAGCCCGGCAGGAATCGGCTGGCCCATCAGATCGTAGACCGTCGGCACCAGGTCGATCGCGCTTCTCCAGCGAGGTATCGTGCGCGGGTTGATACCCGGGAGATACACGAACAACGGCACGCGCACGAGCACTTCATACAGCTCGAATGCGTGTTTGTAGAAGTTGTGCTCGCCGAACGCCTCTCCGTGGTCACCGGTCACGATGATGGCCGTGTTCTTCGCCCACGGCTGCGCTTCCACATAGTCGAGCAGCTTCTGGATCCACATGTCCGTGAACCAGATCTCCTGATCGTACTTGTCCCTCCCCTTCTTGCCCCACTGCGGCGCCTCCTCGTGCGTGTTGTAGACGTCGTGCGGGTCCATGTAGTGGAAGTAGGCGAAGAACTGCTTGCCCGTGTTCTCGGGCTTCGACAGGATCTCGATCGCCCCCTTGGTGTGGTCCGGCCCCGTCACGTACGGATCCTTGTTGTAGTCCCAGTCGATGTTGGGAACCATGTTCCAGACGTCGAACCCCTGCTGAAGCCCGCTGGCCTCCTTCAGGTACATGTGCGCCTGGATGCCAAGCGTCCGGATCCCTGCGCGCTGCAGCACCTCGGGCATCATATCGTTGTCCTGCGAATAGCGCGAGAAGAACGGGGTCGTGCGGGCGAGCGACGAAGCGTACTGGCCGGACAGCAGCACCGGCACGGACTTGGACGTGAACGACGACGCCGCGTAGCCTCGCTCGTAACGGGCCGACTTCTTCCACAGCTTGTGCAGATTCGGCGCGACGTCCCGCGGATAGCCGTTCCAGGGCATGTCGTCACGCCAGGCGTCGACCACGAGCAGAATGACGTTCATGGGCTGGCGAGGCGCGGACTGTGCGGGCGCGACAGAGGAAACGGGAGCGGCCGACGACGCGACCGCAATCGGGGCCGATGGAGCGCGACGCGCCGGGGCAGACGACGTCGGCCGAGGTGGGCCGTCGGATTGCGCGGAGGCGTGGCGATCGCAGCCCGAAGCAGCGATCAGCGAGCAGAGCCCGAGCACAGGGAGCAAGGAGTGAAACAGCCGCATCGGCAGGGAACCTGCCGTATGGGAAGCGTCAGCGCAAGTTTGTGGCGGGATCCGCGAGCCGGCCGACGCGCCCCGATGAACCACGCGCACGGATCACGGCCCGCGCTTGTCCATCTCGCGCCGCAACCGCCCGATGTCGACAGGCGAGAACTTCAGCGCCGCCACGAGGATGTCCGCCTTGCGCACCGTGCCCGAACGGCGAAACGGAATCGCAACCTGCGCCGCATCCGTGCCCACCCACGCGCTGCCGTCCACCTCGTACGGTATGGGGTCGATGTTTCCCGTGCGGGACGCGAGCAAGGCCATCTGCGACCAGGGCACGGTCACATCGAAGTCGACCGGCGTGTCGGCGTTGGGCGCCAGCGTGGCCATCGAGGCTGCCTGCACATCCGCCGCGCGCTGCCCCCCCACGGTGACATCCGCCCGGACCCGGCGGACAGGCAACGCGACCGCGTTGGGGTTGTGCGCCGTGCCATGCACGCGCGCGACGAACCCCTTCGACTCGTTGAATCGGGGGTCGACGCTCGACACGTTCAAGGTCGGCTCGCGAAGGGGACGCGACTTGCAAGCCGAGCCGCCGAGCGCGAGTGCCACGGCGGCTGCGGCGAACGCGAGAAAGCACCGGGAACGACGCATGGGCGCACGGTTACAAACGATCGCCGAGCTGTCGAGATGGAACTGCACCTGGTCGGCCGACCGGGCGTTTGCTCGCGGACCAGCGGTGATGGTTGAAAGCGCGGCGAGTTCGGCTATGGTTCACGCGCGTGCCGTACGACGGCTCGACAGGAGTGTGCCGCGTTGCCGACGATCGCTGAGCTGCTTCAGAAAGGTGACCTGTCCGGTGCGATGGGGATGGCCCGGTCCGAGGTGGATCGGCATCCCAGCGACCAGGGAGCCCGCTTCGTGCTCTTCGAGCTGCTGATGATCCACGACGACTTCGACACGGCGTGCGATCAGATCAAGGCGCTGGGGAAGGTGTCGCCGGAGGGTTCCGGCACAATCGACTTCTGGCTCGGACTGGTCGACGCCGAACGCCACCGGCATCGATTCCTGTCGACCGGGCAGGGCAGCATGGCGTTTCTCGCGAAGCCGCCACCGTGGGTGCGAGGGTTCTGCGACGCCGCGGCCGCCGTGTGCAAGCAGCCGTCGGCTGCTACCGCGACGATCCTCGCCAACGCTTGGAAGTCCGTGCCCACCGTCACCGGATGGATCGACGGCGTGGCCTTCCGATCCATGCGCGACGCGGACGAGGTGGTCGGACCGTTTCTGGAGGCGCTGGTGCCAGGCAGATGGTGCTGGATCCCGTTCGCCCAGATCTCCGCGGTCCGGTTCGATGCACCGCGCGGCTTCCAGGACGTGATCTGGCGTCCCGCCCAGGTGTCGCTGGCCGACGGCCCCGACCTTCGGGTGTGGGTTCCTTCGCTGTACAGCGGCACGGGCGCACGCAGCAACGACGAGAAACTGGCCCGCCTGACGACATTCGAGTATCCCGCCCAAGGGATCTGCCGCGGCTACGGCCAGCGCGATCTGCGCGTCAACGACGCGCTGCTGCAAGGGATTCTCTCGATCCAGAGCATTGTGGTGGACCAGGCAGGCGCCCAGCGCGGCAATGCGATGAGCTGACGAATCAGTCGACGCTGATCTCGAGAAGCGACAGATACGCGTACGAGCCTTTCTCGATGGAGACATCGAGAAACAGATGTCCCCAGGGGTCGGGCCTCACGCCGGCGAACGTAACGATGTCGTCGTCGTTGGTGGTCTTGCTCCCCTTGCCGGCCCCAGACCCCGATGTCTGCAACGTGGCAGACGCGGTGTGGGCCCCTTGAACGGTATAGCGCGTCACACGCACCTCGGTGTCGTCGCGAGCCGCGAACAGCCGGAGCGTATAGGTGTGATTCGGGTCCAGCCCCCGCAAGAACAGCGCCCCGGGTACATCATCGCCTGCCGCGTAGAAGAAGTCACCGGTAGCGCTCCCCACGGCGAGGTCTCCCAGCAACGCAGGGTCCGGCCAGAGCAGCCCGCCGTTGCTCCGCCCGTTCGCCTGGAATCCCCCCGCAATGACCAGGTCCATCCCAGTGGCTGTGCCGTCCGACGCGACCAGGTCGACGATCTGCTCGCCCGGCAGAACATCCACGCCCCCCTCCAAGGCGTGCCAGTTGTTCCAATCCTGGCCGAGATAGTCGGGCGACGGCGTCCACTCACCGTCTTCGGGATTGCTGGGTCCTAGATCCACGAGGATGCGCGTGCCGGACGCCAGCGCGGGCACGGGCGTCGCCGGCTGGGGAGTCGGCGCAGCGACGGCCTCCACGGCAGGACGGATCACGCTGTTCCAAAGTGCATAACCATCTGGGCTCAGGTGTAGCCCGTCCGAGACGAACAGAGAAGCGTCCGGCGGGGAACCCGTCGCCAGGAAGGCAGTGGCGACATCGACATAGACGAGCCCCGGATCGGCCTCCGCAAGGGCCGCGACCGCCGCGTTGACTTGCGCGGACGCCGGCCATTCCGCCCACCGCGACGGATTCGGTGTCAGCGCGACGAACAGCACGGGCCTGGTCCAGCCGAGCTTCGACCCGATTCGATAGCGCAAGCAGCGAAGGCGGTCGACCACGACGTCGGGGGCGACACCGGCATGGATGTCGTTGGTGCCGGCATAGACGACCACGGCGCGCGGGTCGTGGCGCGTCACGAGCTGCTCTGCATAGTAGGCAATCTCGCCGAGCTGCGCGCCGCCCATCCCTCGCTGGATCAGATCGTAGTCGGTGTAGGACCGCGCGAGCGTCTCCCACCTGCGTATCGAGGAGCTTCCGGTCACGACCAGCGGTGAATCCGGCCACCCGCCGATGTCGTCTTGCGCGGACCACCTCGCCACCACATCGGCGAACATCGGCACAAAAGCATTGACCTCGCCGCAAGGATCAGGGCCCGCGTCGAACGGCGGGACGGCTGTGTCGTCTCCCCCCTCTCCGTCGGGCTGCGCCACCTCGGGTGCCACGTCGTCCGCGTCGACATCCGCGCTCGACGCGTCAGCACCGGTATTCGATCCACCGGACCCGCCGGCTTCAGCGACGGCGCTGTCATCGCCGTATGCGTCCGGAGCCGCATCGGTCAGGACAGCCGGAGGGCCGCTTGCATCGGTGGACGAGCAAGCCTCCAGGAAAGCAGGCAGGATACCGGCCAGAGCGAGCGCTGCGGCACTGCGACGCATGCCAGGGGGTCTACCACGAACAAGACGTGGACGCAGCCTGGACCTGCGCGGTGCTGGCGAACGTGGCGCGCCCAACCGTCCGCCGCGGTCTTGATGCATCCGCGTGTCCATCACCAAGCAATCGGACGTCATGCACGACGCAGTCTTCGGCGAGCAGCAGGATCGACACACCGTTTCCGCCGCACATGCCGGCAAGGAACCAAGCCGCGAACAGCGGCCCTTCGGCCCCTCCCGATCACGCCCGCCCGAAGTCGTCTTCCTTGCGCTCGATGTCGTCTTCCCCGAAATAATCCCCGGTCTGCACCTCGATGAGCGTCAGGTTCTGCGAACCGGGATTGCGGATCCTGTGCCAGCAACCCTTGGGGATTTCGATCGATTGCCCACGCAGCAGGCGTATCTCCTCTTCGTCCTGCACGATGGCGGCCTCGCCATCCAGCAGGTACCAGTGCTCGTCACGCCGACGGTGACGCTGCAGGCTCAGGCGCTTTCCAGGAAAGACCACGAGCCGTTTGACCTTGTGGTCCGGCTCGTCGGCCAAGACCTGGTAGTAGCCCCAGGGACGGCGGTCTTCCCTGTGCTGCTGCCGAACGATCCGCTCGTACACTTCGACCATGCCGTCGACGAAGGCGTCCAACGAGCGGTCTGCGAGGACGCGCTCGCGGCAGGCCGCCCGGTCCCAGGAAGCAAGACGGCCCGTGGCCGCGACGGCATCGTCGACCGTACGGCACAGCAAGCTCGTCGTGCCGTCACGCATCCACGCGGGATGGTCCACGTCACCCACGGCGAGCACCGGGGTTCCGCCCATCGCGGCATCGAGAAGCACGAGCTGCTGCATACCGTCGCACGGCCCCATGTGCAGGAGCGCTGCCGCACGGCGAACCGCCTGGTCTGCATCGTCGCAGGCGGGATCCTCTATCCATCGCAGACGACGACCGTCGATGCGCGGCAGGATCTCCTCCCGGGCCGACGGGGCATCGATACGACCAAGGATGGTCAGCGGTCGCTCGACGCGGGTCGCCAGGTCGATAGCATCGAGGATGCCGCCATCAAGGTCGAGGTCGCCGGCGAACGCGAAGGACCCGTCGGGCGAACCGGTGAGCGGCACGCGTGCGGGGTCGAGCGCCCACGGCAGCGTGGCGGAGTAGAGCAGGCCAGTGGCCCGGTCCCGATCGCCTGGAGCGACGTAAAACACACGTTGGTTCAGGTCGTGATAGACAGCGCCCGCGGCTTGCCACATCTCCATCCAGACGGTCGTGACGACCGGCGTGGACACGAAGGATGCGTACGGCAGGAAGGGTGCCCCGAGCATGTCGTGGATGATGTCAAAGTCATTTGCCTGTCTGAAGAGTTGCGCGACGCGAAGGGTGTCGTCGATGCTGGCCACACCATGGCGATACGACGGGCGATCGGGGGCGGCGTCAGCGACGGACACGATCGTCGACTGCAGACCGCGGGCGGACAGCGCCGTCGCGAAGTTGCGGGCCGCTGCGATCCACAAGGCGTAGGAACGTCGCGCGGGTTGTTCGGCAGCGGGCAGGAGCAGGGCGATACGCATCAGCAGACCTCATGCTCGACGGGTTGGGCCGGTCACGATGCATGATCCCTGTCGAGCGGGTGCGAGCATAGCCGATCGGTCCTGCCAGTGCACCAGGGGATGCGACCGACCGGCCGGAGGCAAACGAGCCCTCAGGAGGAATCCTCTCAGCACGGAGCCACCCGCGGAAGCCGGATGGTGAACGCCGAACCCTCGCCGAGACGGCTCGAGCAGGTCACGTCGCCGCCGAGCATGCGGCAAAACCGACGCGTGATGGCCAGCCCGAGCCCCGTGCCCCCGTACCTGCGCGTCGATGATTCGTCGGCCTGCGTGAAAGGCTGAAACAGCCGCTCCTGCTGGTCGTCCGCGATGCCTATGCCCGTGTCGCGCACCGTCACCTCGACCCATCCGCCGTCCGTGCACCGTACCCGCACGGTGATCACGCCTTCGGTCGTGAAACGCACGGCGTTGGCGAGCAGGTGCCCGACGGCCTGCCGGATCTTTCCGCGGTCGGATCGGATCGGCCCGCATGGCCTGGCAGCACGGAACTCGATTCGATTGCCGGAACGTTCCGCGTCGGGACGAACGGCTTCGACGCATTCCCGCACGAGCTCTTCCAGGTCGAAGGTGGACGGCTCGACAGCCGCCTTGCCGGCCTCGAGCATGGAGATGTCGAGGATGTCGTTGATGATGGCCAGCAGGTGATGGGCAGCGGTCCGTACGCGCGCCAGGTCGGGCTGGATGGCTTCGGCGCCCAGATCGCGGGCCTGCTCGGCGGCCATCTCGGCGTAGCCGATGATCGCGTTGAGCGGGGTACGCAGCTCGTGGCTCATGTTGGCGAGAAACGTGCTCTTCGCCTTGCTCGCGGCTTCCGCTGCCTTCCAGGCGGCTTGTGCCTCCTTCATCGCGGACGATAGCTGTTCCGTCCTCTGCTCGACCATCTCCTCGAGCCGTGCGCGTATCGCTCGCAAATCGTCCTCCGCATGCTTGAGATCGGAGATGTCGTTGCCGACCGACAGCACCTCCTCGAGCGTGCCATCGTCGTTCAGCACGGCCTTGTTCGTCCACGCGACCCACACCCGGGAGCCGTCGCTGCGCATGTTCTCGTTGTCGAGCTTGGCATATCGGTCCGGATGGCGCCGTAGATCGTCGAGGAGCGCAGCCAGGTTGCGTCCCGACGACTCCTCGGCCGGCACGATGGTGCCCACCACGGGGCGGCCGATGATCTGGCGGGCGTCGTAGCCGAAAAAGCGCAGGCCGAACTCATTCATGTAGCGGATTCTGCCCTCGGAGTCGACCCGCAGGATCACGCTGTTGGCGTTGTGGAGGAAATCGTTGCACGCGGCATGGGTGCGAAGGACTCCCGAGCGGGCCTGATCGGCGGCGACCTTCGCGCGGCAGGGCCACGCGCCAAGACAGGTCTTCATCCTGAGGGCCAGATCCTCGATCCGCGGCAGATGGCGAAGGTAACAATCCTCGCCGAGGTCCACGTCCGACAGCGCTTCGGAAGCCGCGTCGCCGAAGAACAGAATCGGTAGGGCGCGGGTGCGCGCATCGGCCCGAAGGCGTCCGAGGCCTTCGAAGCCGCCGCGATGGAGCAACCCCGCCTCGATCAGCACGAGCGACGGCAGCTCGGCGCGCAGGCAAGCGGCGAGCATCTCTGCGGGATCGTGCAGCTCCTCGATCTCATAGCCGGCTTCGATTGCATCGCGAATCCGTGCTACTTCCGGTGCTTGTTGGTGGATGATGAGCACGCGCTGGTTCGCCATGCCGATCTCCCTGTCGCGTCCTGGAGGCCATAGGCAAGCTCGCCATGCAGGTTATCGGGACGACCTGACTTTGGCAATCCACACACACACGGGCCGGACCCCGTCGGCACACCCGCCCCCGCTGCCGGGCTTCTTGCACCGTCCGATGGGCTCGCCTCCCGTGCTATCGTCGCCCCATGAACAAGCGTACCCTCGGCAAGACCTCGCTCGAACTGAGCGTCATCGGCTTCGGTGCATGGGCGATCGGCGGCGACCGTTGGCGTTTCGGGTGGGGACCGCAAGACGACCGGGAAAGCGTCGACGCAATCATTCGCGCCCTGGACCTGGGCATCAACTGGATCGATACGGCGCCGGTCTACGGTCTCGGGCACAGCGAGGAGCTGGTGGGAAAGGCGGTGCAAGGCCGGCGAGACAAAGTCGTGATCGCGACCAAGTGCTCCCTGGTCTGGGATGCAAGCGGCCGGATCTCGAGCAGCCTCGCCCGCGAAAGCATTCGCCGTGAATGCGAGGCAAGCCTCCGCCGGCTCCGCACCGATGTGATCGATCTCTACCAGATTCACTGGCCCAATGACGACGCGCGCATCGAGGAGGGCTGGGCCGAGCTTGGACGGCTCATCGACGACGGGAAGATCCGCCATGCTGGTGTTTCGAACTTCGACGTATCCCAGATGGATCGAGCCCAGGCGTTGCGTCCGATTGCCTCGTTGCAGCCTCCCTATTCGATGCTACGGCGACAGATCGAGGCGGAAGTGCTGCCGTACTGTGCTTCCAGGCGAATCGGTGTGCTGGCGTACAGCCCATTGCAGTCGGGGCTGCTCAGCGGGACGTTCGATCCGCGGCGCCTGACACCTACGGATTGGAGGAGCCGTGACGCGGAATTCAAGGAGCCAGCGTTGTCTGCCACGCTGCAGCTCGTCGAGGGACTGCGCGCCCTTGCCGGCGATCACCACCGCTCCGTGGCGGAGCTGGCCATCGCATGGGTGCTCCGCCGCCCCGAGATCACCAGTGCAATCGTGGGCGCACGTCGTCCCGATCAGATCGCGCAGACGGCCGGCGCCGCGGACTGGACCCTAACGGAGGCAGAAATCGACACGGTCGAGCGTCTTCTGGAGGCGCGTCGGCGACAGATACCGGACAGCGACACCCGATTCCGTGAGTAGACGGAGCGGGGTCAGCGAGACTCGCCCGGGGCCATGCTGCTTCTCGCCCGCGTACCGCGAACCTTCACGATGATGAGGAAGATGATGAAGACCGCGATGCTGCCCAGCAGGAAGCCCGCGCCGACCCGCCGCATGGCCATGTGGAGCCACTGCTGCCCATAACGCGACGCCAGCGTACCGAGGGTGAGCCACACGGGCACGCTGACCAGGCACCCAAGGAAGTCGAACAGCACGAACTTGTGCAACGGAACACGCATGGTCCCGGCGGTGAAGAACGTGACGAACCGGACGCCCGCCACTTGTCTGCCCATGAATACGCTGAAGCTTCCGTAGCTGTCGAACCAGCGCTGAACGCGGGCGATGCGCGTGGGCGAAAGCGCGGAGCGCAAGAACATGAACCGGTCCCGGATGCCGAAGCCGTACTTCTTGCCCATGTGATAGGCCACCAGGTCTCCCGTCAAGATCGGCACCACCGCGAACGCGAACGCGGCCAGGTAGTGCAAGAACACGAACTCGTCGTTCGACTGCTTGAATGTCGTGAATCCGGCGATGGTCAGGGGGATGTCTTCCGGCAGAGGGATGCCGATGCCCGAGATGAAAAGCACTACGAAAATGGCCGCCCAGATGAGCCCCTGGTGTTCGAGGTTCCAGACAGGGTCGAAGGCAGACGAAACCAACGAATCGATCCATCCGGACTGGGCGGCCTGGGACGCAAGCAGGGGAAGCACGCACGGGGGGATAACGCACCCTGGCAAGGTGCGCAAGCCCGCGTTCGTGACAGTTCGGTCGCCCAAGAGTGAATGCACGCGCGAGAGGGTGCCACGCTGCGATCGGCACGATCGATCCACGCCTCGCCGGCTGCCGTAGGATTTCGGGTCGTGGGGCCGCTGCCACGACGCCACGCGCCTGGCCGGTCTGCGGCGCCGGGACTGCACGAGGCGATCGCCGCGGCAGAAACGGCGCCACGGGTTGTCACCATGACGTTTCGCTCACGCCCCACCGCGGCGCGTTGAGCAGAAGCGCTTGCGCACACGAGCCCCGGGTTGCATAGATGCCGCGTTCGTTCCACGCTGCTCTGACCAGACCGGCATCCATCCATGACGAACCGAACCCCGCCCTCTCCCTTCGAGCTCGGCAGCGAGCTGCGAGCGATGGCGACGCGCCTGCGCCGAGCCCAGGAGGTCGCCCACGTGGGAAGCTGGGAGCTCGACCTGGCCCACAACATCATGTGGGCCTCCGAAGAGGCATTTCGCATCTACGGTCTCACGCCCACTCCAGACCTGCTGCTTCCCCTGGCGGATGCCCAATCCATCCCGCTGCGCGAGCACCGGCCAGCGCTGGACGCCGCCCTGGCGGCGTTGATCGCCGGCACGGGCGTCTACGACATCGAGTTCGCGATTCGCCGCGCGAACGACGGCGCGATCCGGCATGTGCATTCGCGGGCGTTGCTGACGCGGGATCCGCAGGGCCGTCCGTGGAGGGTCGACGGTACCTTGCAGGACATCACCGAACGCAAGCGGATGCAAGAGGCGCTTTGCACGAGCGAAGCGAAGTACCGGATGCTCGTGGAGCACGCGGCGGATGGCATCCTGCTGGGGAGGCCGTCGGGGGAGGTTTTCGAGGCCAACCGCAGGGCGTGCGAGCTGTCGGGATATGCGCGCGAGGAACTGGTCGGCAGACCTATTTCGGTGCTGTTCTCCGCACACGAGCTGGAGGTCGAACCGCTGCGTTTCGACCTGTTGGAGGCGGGAGATCTGGTCCTTCGGCAGCGGGAGATCAGGCGCCGCGACGGCACGCTGGCGCCGGTCGAGATGTGCTCGAGGAAGCTCCCGGACGGCACACTTCAGGCCATCCTGCGCGACATCAGCGAGCGCAGGCAAGCGGAGCGAGACCTCGCCGCGCGCGAGGAGCAGTACCGCACGCTGTTCGAATCATCCTACGATGCAGTCTTGATCACCTGCTCCCGCGTGGTAGTGCGGTGCAACCGTCGGTCGACCGTGCTGCTCGGCATGGACGCGGAGCAGATGGTTGGGCGTGCGCTGACTCGGCTGCTTGCGCCGCTTCAGCCGCCGGGGTTGGCCGACGCGCGGGAGCTCGACCGGTGCCTCGCAGCGGCGGAGCAGGGCCAGACATCGCTGCTTCGCGCGATGCTTCGGCGTGCTGACGGCTCCACGTTCCTGGGCGAAATCGCCCTGGCGGGATTGCGGATCCGGGGCGTGGACCACGTTCAGGCGAACGTTCGAGACCGCACGGAGCAAGCACGCCTCGAGGCGCAGCTCGCGCTTCGCCAGCGTCTGACCGCACTCGGCACAATCGCCAGCGGCATCGCTCACGACTTCAACAACCTTCTGGCGATCATTCAGGGCCACGCCGAGACGATGAGCCACCAGCCCGAAGCGTTGAGTGCGAATCACCGGCAAGCGATCGAGGGCATCGTCCATGCCTGCCGGCGAGGCGCGGACCTCACGGGCCGTCTCGCCACGTTCACCAGCCCGGCGGAAGATGATACCGCGAGCTTCGATGTGGCGCGCGTCGCGGCGGAGTCCGTGAAAGTCTTGTCGGAGACGACCAACCGAGTCATCACCAAGCGTGTCAGGGGCCTGACATCCGATCGCTTCGCGCTGGGCAGCGAGTCGCAGATCTACCATGTCCTCATGAACCTCGGGATCAACGCGATCCAGGCCATCGAGCAGCGCGGCGTCCGGAACGGCGACGAGGTCGTGTTCGAGATAGGCAGGTATCACGCTGTGCAAGGCGACCGAACAGGTCTTGCTCCGGGCCGCTACGTGCATGTCATCGTACGGGACAGCGGTCCCGGCATGCCGCCGGATGTGCGCGAGCAAGCATTCGATCCTTGGTTCGCCACGAGAACGAAGGGGACAAGAAAGGGGCAGGGCCTGGGCCTTGCCATCGTGTACGATACCGTCGTGCGGCGGCACAGGGGCTCCGTGGAGATCGAGTCGGATCCTGGCCGCGGCACCGCCGTGCATCTGTATCTCCCCGAGGGGCAAGCCGTGCAGGAGCAACCACGGATCCCATCGACGTTCGCCCGAGGCGCGGGCGAGACGATCCTGGTGGTCGACGACGAGCCGCAGCTAAGGGATCTGGCCACCAGGATTCTGACGCACGCGGGGTACCAAGTGCTGACCGCGGCGGATGGATTGGGTGCGGTGGAGGTCTTCCGCGACCACGAGCAAGAGATCGCGGTTATCGTGCTCGATCGAACCATGCCCGGCCAGAGCGGAGAAGCCGTGCTGGCGGAGATGAAGAGGATCGCGCCGCACGTTCCGGTCATCATCTCGTCCGGGGACGCGGCGCTTGATCTCGCTAACTTTCCAGGAGCCGCAGCGGTGCTGCACAAGCCGTACGGCGCCGCGGTGCTGTGCAAAGCCGTCGCCGACGCGATCGGAGCAGCGGCCCCCGACAGCGCTGGCACGCCCGGATAGCAGGCAGAACACACCCGGCACAACGACACGAAGGAGAACGCATGGCTTTACCCACACAAACTTTGTTCGCAGTGGATCCACGCACGCAGAAGGCGCGCCTCGTGGTTCAGGTCACGCCGGAGGGATGGGAGCACGGCGGTGAGCTCGAAGACGTGCTCAGCGAGATGATACCGGTCCTGAACAACGCCGGAATCCGTGCCGCTTTGCTGGTAAGTTTGGACACCACGTTTTTGATTCGCCGCGACGAGCGATCACCCCAGTTCGAAATCGACGAGCTTTCCACGAGCGAAGCGTTCTCGCCGCTGCCTGTCCCGGCGGAGGCCTCGGCGCTGGTTGGGCTCATCGAGAGCTGGGTGGGAAAGGTCGCGTCGGACTGGCAACAGTTCGTACCGGAAACCAGCCTGCCCAAGCGAGTGCCCGAGATCGTGCCGCTCGTCGTTGGCGCGGAGATCCGCTGGCGAGAAGGCGCGATCGGCCTGCCTGAATCCGGCTACGACAGCGTGACCGACTAGCTCCGTCCGGCGAACGTCCTGCCCGGTCGCCTCGCATCAAGTCCCCCGAGCGCTGGTTGCCGTGCCTGGAGGGAAAAGAACGCCGGACTTGGGCTCCTGCCTTCGCCCCCCTTGACCTGCCGGGCCCTTTTGTGGAACCTGCGGCGCGGATTGGTCGGCTCATGCCCATGCGCTCGCGACTCGCTTGCTTCGTTGTGGTCGGCACGGCGGTTGTCGCCGTGGCACGGGCCCAGGACGGCTCCGAGGCCGTGCGGTTCCGCTACGAAGCGCCCGAACCGTGTCCTTCCATCGACGCTTTCCAGTCGGCGGTCATGAACCGAACGAGCCGGGCACGAACCGCCCAGCCGCAGGAGAGGGCCCGCGAATTCGACGTAGTGCTGGCCCGGCGCGACGCACACTGGCAAGGACGGCTCACGATCCACGAGCAATCGGGGGCCGCCTCGGAGCGTACCGTCGAAGGCGATTCCTGCCAGGAGGTCATGGACGCGGTCGCCCTTGTCACCGCCCTCGCCATCGACCCTCGCGCCCGCACCGTGCCGGCGGCGGAGCCCATTGCCTCAGCCGCTCCCGCCGGCTCCTCTCCACCATCGAGTGCGACACGGCCGGATGCGGCCCCCGCACCTCGGCAACCGCCTCCTTCTCCTCCCGCGGCTCACGACAGCGTGCCGATCCGCCCTGCCCCGTCCTGGGGCGCCGGGTTCGGCGTCCAGCTCGCCACGACCTGGGGCCCCGCACCGGATCCCGTCTGGACCGTGCCCTTGTTCCTCCAGGTCTCCCGCGGCGACCCCTCACCGGGTCAGTCGTCGCTTCGCCTCACTTTGTCGTACGGGCGAAGCCCGAGCGTCTCTTCCCAGGAGGGTTCCGGCCGATTCGTCTGGACAACAGGCCGGCTCGACGTTTGCGTGCTCGCCGCCCGGCCCGCCCCGCAGATCCGTTTGCTTCCCTGCGCGATGCTCGATGTCGGTGCGCTTCAGGGCCAGGGCGCGGATGTCGACCACCCTCAGCGGCATACCCGCCCTTGGGTATCCACAGGGCTGGGCGCTCGGGCCGCCGCAACGATCGCAGGGCCGATGTTCCTCGAGATCCAGGGCATGTTGGGCTTTCCCTTGGTACGCGACCGTTTCTACCTCGAGCCGGACACAACCCTCCACCGCACGCCCGCGTTCAGCCCGTCGCTGGCCGCCGGCGTCGGATCACACTTCGATTGATCGCACGGGACGCCGCCTCTGCACGCTTGCTCCTGCACGCTGGTTGCCCCACGCTGCGCTGCTTCCACCCCTCCCGAGCGAGTCTGCTCCTTGTACGAGAGGGGCACCGGATGATCTTCCGCGTTGTAGCCGCCCCGGCAGGCGCATACCCTTGTAGCCGGTCCGTGGGCTATTGCCGCTCGGAAAGCGGATCGACGTGCTTGGTTGGCGGTGGCTTGGGCGCTCCGGACGTGGCAGGCGCCGGCGGCTGAGCCGGGGGAGGCGGTTGCGGACCGGTCCATCTCGTGGGCGGGTTCTTCGAAGGAGGCTTGGCGGGAGTCGACGCTTCCGGAGGCGTGGTGGCGGTGTCCGCGGGCGGCTTGTCGGTTGCGACGGGCGGCGATGCGTCCTGCGGCGCCGTTGCGGACACAGGCGGGGAAAGCGGCGCGGAGAGAGCCTGGATGGCGGACCCCTGGGGCGACGGCCCTTGGGATCGGGTGAGCGTGATCAGCAAGCCTGCGCCCACGGCGAGGACGCCCACGGCGGCAGCCAGGATGATTCCCCTCTTGCGGAGTTGGGACGCCGGGGCAGGGCTGGCAACAAAGCTGTTCGATGTGCTATGGTGCTCCGCCCGCATGCGGGTGAGCGTCTGGCCCAGGCGCTGGCTTGCCACGCCCGGATAGGATCCGGACTTCACCGGGTCGTCAGGGTGCAGAGTGCCGTGGATTCTCTGGAGGGCGACCCAGAGCGAATCGGGAGCGATGTCCCGCGACGCATCGAGCAGCTCGGCGGCAAGCTCGTCTACATCTCGCGTGCGCGCCGACGGATCGCGCTCGAGGGCGTGCAGAATCGCATGCTCGAGCGCGGGGGAGACGTCGTCGCGCTTGTCGCGGATGGGGTCGGGAGGCGCTGGACCGAGCACCCTCATGCAGGTTAGTGCATGCGTCTCCCCCACGAAGGGAGGCGCGCCCGTGAGCATCTCGTACAGGATGATCGCAAGCGACCAGACGTCACCGCGCACGTCGACATGCGCCGTGTCGGTGAGTTGCTCGGGCGACATGTACCTGGGCGAACCCATCATGGTGCCCGCGGTCGTGAGGTCCTCCATCTCCGCCGCGTCGAGCAGGTTCGCCTTGGAGATTCCGAAGTCAAGCACTTTCAGCAGGTCGGTGCCGTCACGACGCTTCGTGATGAAGAGGTTGGAGGGCTTCAGGTCGCGGTGGACGACACCGAGCGCGTGCGCCTCGGCAAGGCCCTCGCAGGCTTGGATGGCATAATCGAGGGCACGGACGACGGGCAGCGGGCCTTCGCGGCGCAGCACGCGATTGAGCCCCTCGCCCTCAAGGTACTCCATGACCATGTAGGGCGCGCCGTTGTCGAGGACGCCCATGTCGGAGACCTTGACGACATGCTCGTTGCGGAGCTTTGCGGAAATCTTCGCTTCCCGCAGGAAACGCGCGTTGAATTCCTCCGATCGTCCCTCGGAGGGCAGCAGGAACTTGAGCGCCACTCGCTCACGAAGCTGCAAGTGCATGGCGGCGACGACCACGCCCATGCCGCCCTTGCCGAGGATCTTCTCCACCTGGTACTTGCCGGCGAGGATCTGGCCTACCTCCACGGAGACGGCCTGGTTCTCGGACGTGGACGCCAGGACGGATTGCTTGTCCGTCATGTCAGCGGGAGGCATTGGATCACCTGATTTTCGCCCATCGACGCAGGTTCTTCGACCTTGGGTGGAGACGTCACGACGAGCATAGCGCAAGAGACGTTCGAGCGCACCTGGATCGTGGCGAACAGCCCGGCTGGATCGTCGTGCCGGATCATCATGCAGATCAGCTTTGGTGGCAAAGGGGCTGTGTTCTCACGAACCCGGGGAAAAACCGGCGCAGCGCTCGGGCGAGGTCGCGCGCGACTTCGCGACGAACGGGCGCCTGGGGTCGGCATCCCCGGATCGCTCGACACAGGGCCGCACGGGGCAGCGCGTGCGGCGGGTGCGTCGCAGCGGCGCTATCGGGTCACTTTTTCGTGATCAACTCGCTCGCAACGGTCCATCATTCCATCGGCACGTGGAAACCCAGCTCGAGACGCGACCGACGAATCCGCAGCCCGGACAGGAGCTGTGCGGAGCGTCGTCCGCCCGCGACCGGCTCCGGCGCATCGTCGAGGAGCACTACGACTTCATCTGGCGCCTGCTGCGGCGCATCGGGGTGCCGGCCGACGGGGTCGACGACGCCGCGCAGGAGGTGTTTCTGGTCGCGTTGCGAAAACTAGAGGCGATCGAGCGAGGGTCCGAGCGGTCCTTCCTGTTCGGCACGGCTTTGCGGGTTGCGTCGGACAGGCGCCGGGCCAGGGCCAGGTCGCGGGAAGTGCCCACCGCGGATGAGCTCGATGCGGCGGACCACGCGCCGGCTCCGGATGAGCTGACCGACCAGCGGCGCGCCCGGCAGGCGCTCGATGAGGTGCTCGACGCCATGGCCGACGATCTGCGGGTCGTGTTCGTGCTGTACGAGCTCGAGGGGATGACATCGGGGGAAATCGCGGATCTGATCGGTGTGCCGGCAGGGACGGCGGCCTCGCGGCTGCGACGGGCGCGAGAGGAATTCAGCAGGCAGGTGAAGCGCATTCGCGCGCGCCTCGGCCGTACGGGAGGACAATCATGAGCGATCCGAAGCGGCTGCTGGATGGTGGCGGCAACGAGCTGGAGGTCGCGTTGCTGAAGTCGGCGCGACAGGACGGTCCGTCGGCCGGGGCGCGGCAAAGAGCGCTGGTTGCGCTGGGCATCGGCACGGGCGCGGCCGTGCTGTCGGCCAAAGCCACCGCAGCCGCGGGCGCGACGGCGGCAGCGCGCGGGACCACGCTGTCCTTGTTGAAGTGGGTGGGGATCGGCGTGCTGGGAGGCGCCGCCACGGTCGGCATTGCCCAGACGGTGACCACGGCTGCGCCGCATGAGACGGTCCCGAGCGCGCCGGTGTCGGCCAGCGTGCGTGAGATGCCGCGGGCGGCGGCGCCGGTAACCGCGCTGCAGCCGAGCGCGTCGGCGCCGACACCGGCTGCTTCGGCGCCGATTCGCATGTTCGTGCCCGCGGTGGATCCGCCGGTCGAATCCGCCCGACCGACGCTGGCCGACGAGGTTGCGGCCTTGGACCGTGCGCGGGAGGCCGTGGCGGCGGGCCAGCCCGCTCGCGCGCTGTCTGTGCTTGACGACTACGGGCGACGTTTTCCTGGCGGGACGCTCGCGCAGGAAGCGACGGTGCTGCGGATCGAAGCGCTGGCGGCTTCGGGCGACAAGGAGGGGGCCAGCCGGCTGGGGCAGGGGTTCCTCGAGAAAAACCCGGGCAGCCCCCATGCCGCGCGGATCCGGACCTTGATCGGGGCCTCGCCGATTCCGTGATCAATCCGCGGTCCCCGTTCCATCACACGCCAGGAGGTCGACATGAAGATTCGAACGACTGCTTGGTTGGCAACCACTCTGGTCTTCTTGGCTGCGTGCAGCGATAATGTCCCGTTGGGTGGCAATGACGACGCCGGCGCGGGCGTCGGCGGCTCGGGAGGCGTGACCCAGGACGGCGGCGGCCCCGCATGCACTAGCGCACAAGACTGCCCAGTCCCGGCGATGTGCATGCTTTGCACCACGGGAGACTCGGTCTGCGCCACCGCCGAATGCCAGAACGGCCAGTGTGTTACGCTGTTCCCCGATTGCCCCGCAGCACAGTGCACGAGCGACAGCGAGTGTCCGCAGATGGGCGCGCCTTGCGCCCAATGCCCCGGCGGCGGACAGTCCTGCCCCGTCGTGGAGTGCGTCAACGGCCAATGCGCGGGATCCTGGCCGGGCTGCCCCGGCTACGATCCTTGCCAGAACAAGCTCTGCGGAGAAACCTGCACCATCTGCGACCCGGCCGACCCTGCCTGCGTGGAGACCCAGGTCGTCCGCTACTGCGATTCGTCCGGCCACTGTGGGGATGCCTTCCCGCGCTGCGATGCCCCGGTCGACTGCACCACCGACGCCGATTGCCCCCAGATCGGAGCCTGCCCGGCCTGCCCCGACGGAAGCACCTCCTGCCCGACCTCGACGTGCGTGAACGGCCAGTGCGTCACGTCGTGGAACGGCTGTGGCCAGTACGATCCCTGCGCGGGCAAGGTGTGCGGCGAGGAATGCACCGTCTGCGACCCCGCCGATCCGAATTGCGCGCAGCCAGCGGTCCTCATGTACTGCGACCAGCATGGCGCCTGCGGCATGAACTTCCCCTCCTGCGATGCGGGTCAATGCACAACCGATGCGGACTGCCCCCAGATGGGCGCTCCGTGCACCCCCTGCCCCGGTGGCGGCATGTCATGCCCGTCCGTCGCGTGCGTGAACGGGACTTGCGTGGGATCCTGGGACGGGTGCCCCGGCTATGACCCCTGCGCGAACAAGGCATGCGGCGACCTGTGCACGCTGTGCGATCCCGCCGATCCGGACTGCGTCGAAACCGCCATCGCGAAGTTCTGCGACGCAAACGGCCTGTGCGGGATGACCTATCCAACCTGCAAGTGACCGGCCGCGTCACGCCTTCCACCGCTTAGTCCGGCTTGATCTCGACGGGCAAGGGACCGTCAAACGTGACCTCCACCTCGTCGGCCGCGGAAAGCTCCGTGACAGAACCAGCGGTGTCGTCTTGCTCCGGCTCGAGCTCGGGAGCGGACGGAGCCCGGGGCGATTCCGACATCGGGACGGCGGTCGGGAGCGGTGGGGGTCCCCGCCGATCGCGGTTCCCACCGAGCCGCCGCTCCAAGTCCTCGAGACGCTTCTCGACGGCAGCCAGGTTCTGGCCGAGCTCGCGCAGATGCTGGGTCTGCTGGGCCAGCATCGCGTCGAGCATGCCCTCGACGCGCACAAACATGGCTTCGTTGAACCAATCGAATGCCTGTCCCGGGTCGCCCAGGTCGTTGTAGGCGATTCGGCCGGCCCGCCTCAGCAGATCGGCGCGGCGCGCGCCCGGCATCCGTGCGGTCGACGCTCCCTCGGCGAGGGCTTCGACCCAGGCACGCCGGATCGTTGTGCCGCTCAGATGCTTGTCCGCGTCCGAGAGGTGCTGCTCGATCAGCACGAAGTCGTCGTCCTGGGTGGCCGTGGAAACACCCATGGCGAGCAGGCGTTGACAGCGAGACATCAGGGAATGCTTGGCAGCCTCTGCAGCGGCGGCGGCGATGGCCGCGATGCGCTCGCCCTTGTCACCGGATCGAGCCACCTGCCGTTCGTACAGCGCCAGCCTGTCCTCCGGAGATGCGGCGAGGTCGGCCAGCCGCGGGAGCAATGCGAGCACTTCCGACGGGGCGATCGCGGCCAGCTCCCCCTCCGCGGCCAGGAGCACCTGCGGCCTGGGGGCACCCGCGGCGACCAGCGCCTCGGCTTGCCGGAGCGCCTCTCGAGCGCGATCGACGCCTTCGTATTGCGCGATGAGCAGCCCTTGCGCCACCTGGGCCACGTCGAGGTCACGAGCCGCGAGCGCGGATTGCTCGAGCCGCGCCGCCATGGCGACGTCCACGGCCTGCAAGGCGCCAAGCTGCGCGATGATGCGCCCGGCGTCCTTGATCTCACCATCGTCGAGATAGCGTTCGAACGCGCCAACCAGCAACGCTGGCGATACCACGGAGCCGTCGTCGCGTAGGGCCCAGCGCTCCAACTTCTGCGCGGAAACCTTCTTGCGCCCTGCCCTGTCGGCGATCGACACGAATGTCTCCCGGCACTGTTCGTCACCGCGATCGGCGGCATCGCTCAGCGCCGCCAGCGCATCGTCGACTTGCCCGAGCTTCTCGTCGAGCACCTCGGCGCGGCGGATCGACAGCGCGATGCGAAGGTCCTGGTCTTGCTCGGTTTCGAGCAGCGACTGCAGCGCATCGGCCAGATCCTTCCACTCGCCGGTGGCTTCGTAGAGCCTCGCGAGGCGGTGGACCGTGTCGCGGTTGGCGGGATCGATGGCGCGCGCGGATCTCAGATACTCGATGGCGCCGCCCGGATCGGCCAGCCGGTGCTCGCAAACGTCGGCGAGGCGAAGCTCCAGGGCGAGCCTCTCCTCGGCCGCACTGGCCCGCGCCCTCGCTCGTTCGAGCACCATGGCGATCCCCGCCCAGTCCTGACGGGCCGTACGGATCCGCACGCTCTCTTCGAGCGCCTCCACGCTGCTTGCGTCGACCTCGATCAGCACGCGCTCGAGCAAGTCGAGCGCGCCTTGCGCATCGTCGAGCTTCTCGAAGCGCAAGCGCGCCACGCGCAGCAGGATCCGCACACGATCCGCCGGCTCGGAGGAGACACCTTCACGCCGGAGCAGCAGATCGCAAGCCTCGCGGTAGTCTCCTCGTCGCTCCGCGTCGTCGGCGAGGTCGGCAAGCGCATCGGTGTCGTCGACGTCGGCGAGCACCAGACGCTGCACATCGAGGGCCGCGGCCGCATCCGCGAGCGTGTCGCGCAGAATGCGCACGGCACGCCGCCGGAGCGACACGCGCGTTTCCGTGTCGTCGACGGAGCCGGCGCGAGCGAGCACGAACGTGACGAAGCGCCGCTGGTTGGCGGTTTCTTCGCAGTACTTCTGGAGCTTGTCGACGTACGATTCGGAAGGGTCCTGCTCGCAGACCTGCTCGAGGTTGTCGATGGCTGGGCCGAGCTCGCCGGCCTTGGCGAGGTAGTCGGCCTTGCGCGCCTGCGCGGCCGCTCGCTCCCTGGGAGGCGGTCCGGCAGGCTGGCGCTCGAGCGCGTGGATGGCTTCGGGCCACGCACCCGCGAGCGCGAAGAGCCGTTCGGCCTCGGCCCAGTCCTGCACAGCGCCGGTGATCGTCGCCCGCCCCGCCGCCGCGTCGGCTGCCTCGCGATGCTTGCCGCGGCTCTCGGCAAGCGCGGCCATGCGGGCAAACACCTCCGGACGCGCCGACTCGGCGATTCTCTCGATGAGCGACGCCTGCAGCGAGATGGCCTCGTCGAGGCAGTCTGCCCGCTCGAAGAGCTCGACGGCCTTGCGCATGGGAGCGTCGTCTTCGGGCGTGAGCTTCGCGATGCGAGCCCACGAGTGAGCGGCGCCGACCAGATCCCCCCTGCCCTCTTCCTGGATCGCGGCGTGCTCGCGCAACACCGCCACGAGCTTGTCCGCGCTGCGCGCTGCGCCAATCTCCCGTTCCAGAATCTTGATCACGTCGTCCCACCGCTTCATGTCGACCAGCACGCGCTTGAGCAGATCGCGCACGGCGTCGTCGTTGCGGTTGGCCTCGTAGAGCTGGGCGAGGATGTTGCGTGCACGTTCCGGATCGCCCGCCTCGATGCTCAGCTCGGCCGCTTCGCGAAGCTGTGCGCGGCGAGTGCCCGGCTGGGTGCTCGCGTGGGCGGCTGCAAGCTCGAGCAGGTCGCGCAGCTTCACCTTCTGGCCGCTCGTGCGAAGCCGCGACGCGACCTTGTCGAGGGCTTCCGGGTGCCCGGGATGCAAGGCCAAGACTTGCTCGTAGCGCGCCACCGCGCCGTCTTCGTTCCCGCTCTTGTCGAGCACGCGCGCACACTCCAGCAGGATGGGCAGCCGCGCGGCAGCGGGCGTGGCCGCCGCCTGCGCATCCAGACGCGCCACCACGTCTTCGACCCGCCCGGTGCGCTGCACCAGCGCCAGCACGCGCGCCGCCGCTTCCTCGCTGTCGCTTTCGATGGGCGTCAGCACCCGGACGGCGTCGTCGATCCTCCCCGCATGCTCGTGGATCTTCGCCAAAGCCAGGCGCACGCGCACGCTGTGCTGCCCGCGCGGATTCTCCGCCAAGTAGGCCACGGCGAACGGCGCGAGCATCGCCTCGTGACCAAGCGATGACGCGAGGTCGAACGCACGCGCCACCGCCACGTCGGACCCGGGATTTGCCCGCAGCGCGTTGAGCACATGCGACAGCGCCATCTCGCCCTCGCAGGTGTCGGCCAGCGACATGAACAGCTCCGAGGCCTCCGCCCGCTCGATGCGTGACACCGCGCCGCCGCTCTTGATACGCGTCAGGATCACGTTCGCCAGCGACTCGGCGACCTCGAGGTCGCCGTCGTCCAGCGCATAGGCAAACCGCAGGGCACGCACGGCGCCGCCGGTTTCGCCGCCGGACTTGAGCAACTCGGCCTCCTGCAGATAGGACTGGATCATCTCCGGCTGCTTGCGCAGCAACGCGCGCTCTTTCTCGAAGCACGCGGAGACGTCGGACCAGCGTCGGGCCGACGCGTATATCGCGCGGGCCGATCGGATCGCATCTTGGTTTCGGGGATCGAGGGCCATGGCACGCTCGAAAGCGGCCAATGCGCGATCCGGACGAGGCAGGGGGCCGTCTCCGAGGCGGTGGCCTAGCTGAACGTACATCTCGGCTGCCCTGGCCGATCCATCCTCCACCTCGTTGCTGCGGCTCGCACATGCGGCAGCCCGCCCTTCCAGCATGCTCAGCAGCGCTTCGGGGTCGGCGGCCGCCTCCAGAAGCTGCACAAGACGCCCCGCCGCGCGCTCGTTCCATGGGTCGGCCCGCAGCGCCTCCCGCAGCACCGCCTCCGTCCGGCGCGTATCGCCCAGCGTGGTCGCCCACACCGCGGCTGCCTCGGTGAACCAATGGCTCGCTGTCCGTCGATCCTCGCTCCCATGCGCCACCTTCTCGAGCAGCAGCGCGTAGGTGCCCGGATCGCGAAGCCCCAGCCGCCTCGCCGCCGCAAGGGCTTCCGCGTCGTGTGGATTGTCGATCAATCGCCGCGCAAGGAGCGCATACTCGGTCGGGTCCATCCCATGCTCCACGTTCGGGCAACACGGAACCAGCACGCTGGTTCTGGCGTCATTGGACCTCACCCTGACGGCCTTACCAACAACTATTCGCACCCCTCGCTCGCCCGCTGAGCCCTGCCCGCCCTCGCCCTCCGCCTTCTCCACCCTCGGCGTGAAAGCTCGATGTCGTCGATCAGCCACACCGACCGCGCGCCCGGGTCACGGACTGTGCCCCCCGGACGCCACATGCCCTCCCTCGACGATCGCCGGGCCATCCCCCGCCCGGCCGCACGTTGCACGCACATGGATGGGGTGCGCTGCGCGTCTCCCGTCGACGACGGCCGTCGTTTGCGACTATCGTTGACACGATGGCAGGCTTCCCTTCCCGTGTCACGCTCGGCCGAACAGGCTTGTCCGTGGGTCCTCTCGGTGTCGCCGGCGGCTACGGCGTCGACGCTCGATCGTTGCGCAAGGCGTTCGATCGCGGGGTCAACTACTGGTATCATGGCTCGCATCGAAGGCCGGGCATGACCCGCGCGATCCAGGAGATCGTGGCGAGCGGAGCGCGCGAGAAGCTGGTGCTGGTCCTGCAAAGCTACTCGCGGTCGGCGTGGTTGCTCGAGTACACCTTCTCGAAAGGGCTGAAGCTGCTCGGCACCGATTACGCCGACGTGCTGCTCCTCGGTTGGCACAACAGCACCCCGGCGGACCGGATCTTCGATCGTGCGATGAAGCTCCAGGAGCACGGGTGGGTCCGCCATGTTGCGCTCTCCAGCCACCACCGTCCCGCGTTCGTTGACTTCGCGAAAGACCAGCGCGTCGGCGTCTTGCATATCCGCTACAGCGCCGCACACCCTGGCGCCGAGAACGACGTATTCCCGCACATGCCGCCGCAGGGACGTCCCGGCGTCGTGGCCTACACGGCAACGGCGTGGGGCAAACTCCTGTCCGCGCGCCGGATGCCGCCTGGCGAGCCCCCGCTTCGTGGTCGGGACGCCTACCGGTTCGTCCTCTCGAACCCCGACTTCAACGTTTGCATGACCGGACCGAAGGATGCGTCGCAAATGGACGAAGCCCTCGCCACGCTCGACGAAGGCCCGCTGTCCGCGGAGGAGATGGCCCGCGTGCGCAAGATCGGAGCGCACGTGCATGGCTAGCCAACCCCTACCGCGCCGTGGTGCGCCTGGCCGACCGCGGCGACCACGATCGATCGCCAGATGTACCGCGCCCTGGTAGGATGGCGATCATGCGACCGCTTCTGCTCGCGATGCTCCACGATCGACGGTGCACGCACACCGGTCGGGTGATGCGGTCGACCAACGCTTGTCCGTGCGACGGGAGATCCGTTGAAGCCATAAGTACGTGCACCGGTCGATCGAGACGGCGGGCGTCGGCTGGGAGATCGGGACATCTGTGTCGCGGGACGCTGCCATGAAGCTGACGGCCCGGGCAGCGGTGGCGGGTCTTGCGTGGATCGCGTGCGCGCTGGCGCCGTCGAGCGCCCGCGCATCGGATGCGGACCCGTGGTTCGGACGTGACAAGGTGCTGCACTTCGGCGCCTCGGCAGGCATCGCGGCAACGGGCTACGGTGCAGGCACCTTGGCGTTCGACGCGCGATACGAGGCGCTGTTGCTGGGTGCGGGGCTGGCGCTCGCCGCGGGGGTCGGCAAGGAAGCGTACGACGCAATGGGGTACGGCAATCCATCGTGGCGCGACTTCGCCTGGGATTTGGCGGGGACGGTGACGGGGCTGGGCGCCGCATGGGGGATTGATCTTGCGCTGCGCGGTGCCGGTCCCGACCACCCCGCGTGGGCAACCCGGGGGGAGCCGCTGTCGGTTTCGATGAGCTGGCGGTTTTGACGCGGATCGGCCGCGCTTCAGCGTGCATCGGTCCTCGGAGCGGACAGTCACCGCTTGCCGCGCGGGCTGCCGCTGCCTGCCATCCTCTGGCCTCATCCGCGGAGTCTGCGCTAACCTTCGGCCATGCAGGATTCCCGGCCCACGGTCGTCGAGATCAACCAGGCCGCGACGCTGCCGCGAGCAGAACCATCGCACGCCGAGGATCTGCTGTTCGAGCCGGGCGAGATCGTTGCCGGATGCATGCGAATTCGCCGGGTGCTTGGAACGGGCGGGATGGGGCAGGTGTTCGAGGCGCACGATCTCGACCTCGATCGGCTCGTGGCGTTGAAGGTGCGCCAGCCCGACATGGCAGTCGACGCGCTCCGGGTCGAGGCGCGCGCGCTCGCGGCCCTGCGGCATCCGTCGCTTCCGGTGGTCTATGCTTTCGGCACGCACGACGGCAAGGACTACCTGGTGCTGGAGCGCATCTTCGGCATCACGCTCCACCGCCTGGTGCGCGACACCTACGACGACGGCGCGGCGATCGAGGTGCAACGGGCGCTCGACCTGCTGCTGCCCGTGGCCGACGCCCTGGTGGCGGTGCACGCGGCCGGGCTGGCGCACCGCGACGTCAAGCCGGCCAACGTGATGCTGTCACCGGACGGGCGCGTGGTGCTGTTGGACTTCGGGCTCGCGCTTCCGGAAGCGACGGTGGCCCACGACGTGCTGGTCGCCGGGTCGCTGGGCTACATGGCGCCGGAGACCGTGCGACACGACTTCAAGCCAGGCAGCGCGCGGATGATCGACGTGTACGGGCTGGGCGCCACGGCGTTCGAAGTGCTCACGGGGCAGGTGCCACGGGACGTGACGAGGCCGGCGGATCTGCTGGTCGAACCGCCGGAGAACGCGGCGGATCGGCTGGCGGAGCTGCGGCCCGACGTACCGCGGCGCCTGGCGGAGGTGGTGGGCGCGATGCTCGCCCATGCGCCGGAAGATCGCCCCGACGCCGAGCAGGTGCTCGCGGAATGGAAGGCGATTCGCGGTGGCTCGGACAAGGCACGCGAGAACAAGCGCTGGTGCGTGCTGGTGGTCGACGATGACCCTGACGTGCTGCGCGTGGTGTCGTTCTATGCCAAGCGCGCGCTCGGCGACGCGGAGGTGTTGACTGCTTCGAGCGGCAAGCAGGCGCTGGCGGTGCTGGCGGCGGTCAAGCCCGACGTGATGCTGCTCGACATGGCCATGCCGTCGATGAACGGAGTGGAGGTGTTCACGTACATGCGTGGCGCGCATCTGGCCGACGAGTGCAAGGTGATCGCGGTGAGCGCGACGGTGCAGGACGCGGACGCGCAGGTGCTCGGGCTGCTCGGGGTGGACCGGTGCGTGAGCAAGGGGCCGGGGCTGGGGGAGAATCTGGCACGAGCCCTGTCGTCGGTGCTGGGGGTTCCCGTGAGCACGCGCCCGCCGAGGGCGGGGTCGCAGCCATAGGAGCATTTTCACCGGGAACGCAGCTACCGCTTGCAACCGGCTCGCGGCGAAAGTTACAAAGCCGCCGTGAGCAAGCCGTCGAAGCCAACCCAGACCGCGCCGAAGATCAGCGCGCCCTCCTCGGACGAGTTCAAGAAGATGCTCAAGGGAACGGGGATGCGCCTGGGCATCCCCTTGGTCGTGGTCTGGATCGTGGTCCTCCTGATCGGACACCCTATCGGCCTGATCATCGCCGGCATCGCCACCGTTCTGGCCGCGGCCCTCGTGGTGTGGGCGCTGCACTACATGAACAAGAGCAAGAAGGTGGCGAGCATCCTCAGCTCGGCGGACATGTCGTCGGCGGAGGGGCGGCGCAAGGCGATGGAGCAGCTCGAGCCCAGCGCCGGCAAGGGCGATACGGCGGCGCTGTTCGCCAAAGCGCAGCTTCAGATGCACGAAGACCCGCGCAAGGCGCTCGAAACGCTCGAGCAGATCAACCTGGACAAAGTCATGGCGCCGATCGCGGACGAAGCGCGGGGTCAGCGTGCCATGCTGCACCTGCTGCTGGGCGAGGTCGATCGCGCGCGTGCGCTGGTCGACGCCATCGACCTGAGCCGTCACGAGCAGACCAAGTCGCGCGCTGCGCTGGCTGCGGTCGTAGCCGAAGCCTGGGCGCGTTCGGGGCAGGCGAAGAAGGGTAACGAGACGCTCGACCTGTTCGATCCGGACAGCGGAGAGCTGGAAGAGGTGAAGCCGCAGCTCTATCGGGCGCGTGCGTTCGCCGCCGCGGCGCTTGGCGACACCAAGCGCATGAAGCACGCGCTGCGCAAGCTCAAGGCCATCAACGTGCAACTGCTGGCCGGCTTCGTGCAAAAGCGGGTACATCCCCTGCTCGAGAAGGAAGCGCGTCAGATGCTCATGCAGTCGGGCGCGGTGCCAAAGAAGGTGGTCCGCCAGCGGATGTAGCGCACGTCATGGCGTGGTGGGGGACCGCCCTCGGCGTGTGGGGTCAGGACGCGGACAGCCCCACCCGCCCCAGCGGTCGCAGCGAGATCTCCGGCATCAGCTCGGCGAACGACACCACGACGAGATTGGGCAGCTCGACCTCCGTCAGCTTGCGCACGAACCTTCGAATGTCGGGCTGGGTGAGCAGCACCGTCGGCGCACCGTCGGGGGCCGGATTCGACGCCAGGACACGGCGGATCGAGAGGAGGATATCCCGCGCAGCCGCCGGGGACAGCGCCAGAAAGCTCCCGGACGGCGTCCTTTGCACGGCGCCGCGAATCGTCTCCTCGACGGCGGAATCGAGCAGATACACGGCCAGCGTTCCGGCCCCGCGGGCGAGCTTCCAGGTCGTGGCGCGACGAAGCTGAGAGCGCACGAACTCGGCGAGGGAGAGCGCGTCACGGTCGTTCGGGGCAGCGATCGCCAGCGCCTCCAGGATCGAACGCATGTCCCGCACGCTCACGCCCTCCTCGACCAGCCTGCGAAGCACGTCGGTCAGGAGACTGAGCGGAACCGGCTTGGGGACGACCTGACGCGGCAAGGTGGGCAGAATCTGCTCGAGCTCGTCGAGCAGAAGCTGCGTCTCGGCGATCCCCACGAAATCCGCCGCCCTCGCCTTCAATAGTTGTGTCGTCTCCTCCGCCACGAGGTCCACGGCCCCGTCCGCTGCAAGATCCGGGGGAACGTCGATGATGCGCGTGGGCACCTCGAACAGCGACACGACCACGGTCCGCTCCGGCAGGGCGTCGGAAACCCGCACCGCCGCCGGCGGCAGCGGAACGCCGAGGTCCGAGAACACCCGCTCCCGCACGCTCGTCACCATCGCCCGCAACCCCATACGCTCGACTTCGTCGTCGCCCCGTCGAACGTCGTCGAGGAGATCGTCGAGCCCTGTGCCGATGTCGATCGACCAGGGGGTGACCATGGGAACGAACGCAGGCCCCTTTCGCCCACGGCTCGCTGCCTTGGGCGCGGGGGATTCGGCGCGAAGCCGGTCCGACGCCTGAAGCTGCTTGCTGCGGAATCGCGAGACCAGGAAAAGCAGCGTGCCGATGATCAGGAAGGGCACGGTGGGCAGGCCCGGCACGAGGGCGAGGAGCACCACGAAGACGGCGGCCACGCGCAGCGCCTTGGGCGTGCCGAAGAGCTGGGAAGAAAGCTCCTCGCCGAGCGAGGTGTCCGGGTCTTCGCTCGCCACGCGGGTGACCACGATCCCCGCGGCCGTCGCGAGCACGAGCGCTGGGATCTGCGTGACGAGCCCGTCGCCGATGGTCAGCAGGCCGTACTTCTTGAGGGCTGCCTCGGCGGTGAGGCCTTTCTGCACCACGCCGACCGCCAGACCGCCGAGGATGTTGATGACCGTGATCACGAGGCTCGCGATGACGTCGCCCTTGACGAACTTCATGGCGCCATCCATCGAGCCGTAGAACTGGGACTCCCGGGCGAGCTGACGGCGCCTGCGCCTGGCTTCGTTCCCATCGATCGCGCCCGACCGCAGCTCCGCGTCGATGGCCATCTGCTTGCCGGGCATGGCGTCGAGCACGAACCGCGCACCCACCTCCGCGACGCGCTCCGAGCCCTTGGCGATGACCACGAACTGAATGATGGTCAAGATCAGGAAGACCACCGCGCCTACGACATAGTTACCGCGTACGACGAAGTTGCCGAAGGCGCTGATGACCTCACCAGCGTTGGCCTGCAGCAGAATGAGGCGCGTGGACGAGACATTGAGGGCAAGACGGAAGAGCGTGGTGACCAGCAGGAGCGTGGGGAACGTGGCAATCCCGAGAGCGTCGGAGACGAACAGGACGACCAGCAGGATGGCGACTGCGAACGAGACGTTGGTGGCGAGCAGGATGTCGAGCAGCCACGTAGGCAGGGGGATGATCATCAACCCGACGACGAGGATGACCAGAAGGGCGAGACCGGCGTCGGCGGAGCCGAGCTTGGAGAGGCGGCGCGGAAGGGCGGACTTGAGGGTGATCGCGGGCACGGCGGCAGCCTACACGGGCTGAGGGCAGCGTGGGAAGTGTCCAGGCGGCAAGCGTGCGCATGCGGATGAGGGGCGCATGATGCCTTTGCTGCGCGGGGGCGCTGTTCAGCGTCCGTTCGAAGCTTGGACGTGGGGGCACATGCCGGCATGTGGGGCGCCCCGCGTACCCATGTGGGGCGCCCCGCGTACCCATGTGGGGCGCCCCGCGTACCCATGTGGGGCGCCCCGCGTACCCATGTGGGGCGCCCCGCGTATCGCGAGCAGAGGCGCGGGCGACCGGCGGGCAGGAACCCCGACGGCACGCCTTGGAACCATCCGGAGAGCCACCACGACACCAGCCACGCCGACGCGGCCCGGCCCGGCCAACACCGTCCTCAGCCCCTGGTGCCGGTCGTCCATGATCCACCTCCCTCGGTCAGGCCCCGCGCGCTTACTGTTCTTCTTCGTCGATGCACTTCCCCTTGCCGCCCTGTTCGTACCAGGCGCAGCCTTGCGTGATCTTGCACGTGGTCTTGGGCAAGGCGCTGCAAGCTTGCTTGACCGCGGCGGGCGTCGCAGCCGGTGTGGATGGCTCGGATGCTGGCTTGTCCGGCGACGCCGTCCCGGCGGGGTCCGACGCGGCCGGCTCCGGTGCCGTGGACTCCTCGCCTTCCGGCGTGGAGGGTTCCATCGACGGGTTCGTGGGCGGCTTGGGTTTGCCGCATGCCACCATCGTGAGCGCCGCACACGCAAGCACGCAGATGATCTTGTTCATGGTCCGAGTGTCTCCGCAACCAGGACCGAGTGCAAGACACGAACGACGCGCTGCGGACAGGCGGGATTCAGCGGACGCGCGCGGGTGCGCTCGGTCCACCCGGGGTTCGTTTCGCCCGCACCACACGCCGCGCCACGCACCTCACCCGTAGGCGCACGCCCAGGGCGGGTGCATGCGGCGAGTGCGGCGGTGGACCGTGTCTTCGTGGGCGTGGATCATCAACCGACACGACCAGCTTCGGCTCATGGAGAATCCGGCTCGACCAAGCGCGCCCGCGGCGCCCTTGTCCGCTCTTCCTCGGGAATCCTTCGCACGGGCGTCCTGCCGACCGGGGGAGGACCACCACCCGGTCGTGCGATGGGCTCGCTCAGCTCGGGGCATGAAAGAGGGCGAACACCCCGCTATACAGATGCGTCGTGGCCCCTCTCCGGCCGGGCCCGATCTCGAATGCCGACTTGATCCCTGCAAAAGGAAGCCCGGGCCACCGCGCGCGGATGAGCTCGACGTCGACGTCCTTCTCGCCGTGGAGCGAGCTGCCCCGTCCGGCACAATCGATGTACAGCCCGAAGAGCGGGACTCCGCCCCGGGTTTCGCGCGAGATCTGACGAAGCGACGCTTCCAACCCGTCCCTCGCGGCGGCGGCATCGATGGTCGCGAAGCCAACCCGCATCCCGACCGCGACATCCTCGGAGATGACGAGCCCTGCCCGCCGCTCGTGCACGCCGCGAATCCCGCGGATGATGAGCTGCGGCGCGCGGGCCCCTTCCCTGACGGATTCCACCACCAAGACGACCACTCGACCACGAGGGGCGCGCGGCGCCATCGACGACAACACTTCCAGGGCGGACCGGGATCCCAGGCGAAGCAGCAAGGCACCGTCGGCTTCGGTGACCACCTCGAGGTCATCCAGGAGCTTGCACGCGGGGGAAACGCGAACGATGGGCAGGGCGGGCGCCTGGATGGCGAGCCCGACGACATCACCGGCGAGGAGCTTGTCGCCGACGACGGCGACGGCGCCGGGGCGACCGAGCGTTCCTCCTCCGAAGAGAATGGGTGCCGGACCGTCGCGGTCGAGCCCCAACAGGTCAGCGGGACTGACCCGTTCCCGGGTGGCGAACAGCAGCACAGCGCCAGACCTGCCGCCGAGGGCGTTGGTGGCCGCGGTGGACACCCGGTTGGACAGGTCGCCCTCCGCACGGTCCGCGTCGAGGGCAAACGCCGAGGCGCGCCTACCGCGCCAGACGATCCCGGCGATGGCCGGCGCCTGCTCGATCTCGCCGCGCTCGGTCATCACCCCCGCACCGGCCGCAACGATGATCGGAACGCCATCGGCCACCGTCTTGACCGCCTGGGCGGCTTCCAGCAGGAACCGGCCGATCGAACCGCCGAGGAACACGGCGCCGCCGCCGGCCGGGGCACCCAGACCGCGCAGCGCATTGCCTAGCACGGGAGCGATCGCTTCGGGCCGGTGGGTGAGCAGCGAGAAGCTGCAGGAGGCGGGCATGCGTCGAGCCTAGTCGGCGGCCAGCGCGGGGGCCAGCCTTTCCACTGGTCCGGCCCTGGACCGACCGCGCGGACGATCGGCCCACTCACCTATGGACTTGCGAGCGGTTTCCGTGGATGCTTGCGATGCAGCCCCGCGCCGGGTGCCAGCAACCTCACCGACGAAACCACCGATGCGCGAAGTCAGATCGTTCGGCGCCACGGACATTGGACGCCACCGTAAGAGCAACCAGGACGCCTACCTGTGCGACGACACCCTCGGATTGTATGTCGTGGCCGACGGCATGGGCGGGCACGCCGCAGGCGAAGTCGCCAGCAAGGAGGCCGTCGACACGGTCTTCGGCATGGTCAAGCGCGGGATGGCGAGCATCGGTCCGCAGATCATCGGCGATCTGACCGACGATCACGCACGCGCAGGGTGCCGTCTGCTCGAAGGCGCCGTGCAAGCCGCCACGTACATGGTCTACGCGATGGGAGAGCTCGATCGCGACAAGTCCGGGATGGGCACCACGATCTCCGCGCTGCTCGTGCTGGGCGACTATGCCGTGATCGCACAGGTCGGCGACAGCCGCGTCTACCAGATCCGCCAGGGCAAGGCCGTGCAGCTCACCGAGGACCACACGCTGATCGCCTGGGAGATCAAGCAAGGGCTCATCACGCCTGACCAGGCCAAGACCTCCCCGCATCGCAACATCATCACCCGCGCTGTGGGCAACCGCGACTACGTGCAGGTCGACACGTCGGTCGTGGATCTGCGCGCGGCGGACCGGTACCTGCTCTGCTCCGACGGTCTGCACGGATACCTTCGCACCGAGGAGATTGCGCCTGCGTGCGTGGCTCCCGGCCCCGTGGTGGTCAACAACCTGGTGGCGCTGGCGAACGCACGCGGCGGCAAGGACAACATCACCGCCGTGCTGGTCGAGGTTCTCTGAGCCTGGCTGGTCGTGTCCACGAGCGCATCGGCGCGGCGTGTGGACCGTGCCGATTTGTTGGCCGGAAGACGGCAGGCCTGATAACGCGGGGGCTGTGGAACACGGCACGGTGGCCGGTGTACCACGACGCCACGACGGATCTGGCGAAGGCCCCGAGATGAGCACGCGGATCACGCCTGGCGCGCCCGTTGCTTCGTACACCACCAAGAGGATCAGGCAATGACCATTCGGCGCGTTGGAGTTCTCATGGGCGGGTCGTCGGGCGAACGAGAGGTCTCGCTTCGCACCGGCAGTGCCATCGCCAGCGGTCTCGAGGAACGTGGCTACGACGTCGTGCGCATCGACCTGGATGCCGACCACGACTGGGCAGCCCTCATCCGAAACGCGCGCATCGATGTCGCCTTTCTCGCGCTGCACGGGCGGCTCGGGGAGGACGGCTGCGTGCAGGGCCTGTGCGAGCTGCTAGGCGTACCGTACACCGGATCGAGCGTGCTAGCGTCGGCCCTCGCCATGGATAAGGTCAAGGCCAAGGAGCTCTTTCACCATCACAACGTGCCCACGCCGGCCTACTACACCGTATCGGCCAGCGACGACCTGACAGACATCGAAGAGATTCACGGCTCCTTCGGCTTTCCGGTGATCGTCAAGCCGCGAGGCGAAGGGTCCAGCCTGGGAATGCACAAGGCGCACAACCACCGGGAGCTGGCGGAGGGCCTGCGCGACGCGCTTTCCTACGACGATATCGCCCTGGTCGAGCGATACATCCAGGCCCGCGAGGTCAACGTCGGGGTGCTCGACGGCCGCGTGCTCGGCGCCATCGAGATCGTCCCCAAGAAGGGTATCTACGACTATGAGGCCAAGTACACCCCGGGCATGAGCGAGTACTTCATGCCCGCCCGCCTCCCGCCGACCCGCTACCTCGGCGTGCTCAACCTCGCCGAGCGCGCCGTCAAGGCCCTCGGTTGCTCCGGTGCTTGCCGCGTCGACCTGCTCGTCACCGACGACGAAAACGAGTATGTGCTGGAGGTCAACACGATCCCCGGCATGACCAAGACCAGCCTGCTGCCCAAGATCGCCGCTGGCGCGGGCTACGACTTCGCCGACCTGTGCGAGGCCATCCTGCGCTGCGCGCGCGTGCACTGCGCGCCCAAACGCCGCCCCGGCCACCAGAAACGCCATGACTCCGGCGTGGACATCGTCGTCCCTGCCACCGCCCTCGCCAAGGCAGCCAACACCTGACATCCCCCCGTCGACGGTCGCACCGTCACGCGCCCGCGGCCACGTGCTCATCCCCGGCGCACGCCCGGAAACCACGTTGTCAGCGGTCCACCTTGCACCCGCCCAGCGCCGCCTCGGGAATCCCCAGGACCACCCCGTCCAGCACCTCCACGGGGGCGGTCGGCGGTACCGCCAGCCGGACCACGCCACCCACCCGGTCCCGTGCGTCCAGCCTGGTCCCCGCCGCAACGGTTCCCACCCGCATCGCCTCTCCCCGCACGTCGGCGACGAGCGGCACATCCACGTTGCAACGATATCGCGTGACATTCGGCGCGAGCGAAGCCTCGGCCGCCACGCCGCCGCCGGGTAGCCCGCGAATCCCGTACCTCGCCGCCGCGGCCGCACCACGCGTGCTCACGTCGCCGACAGGAACCCAACCGAACACGACCTGATCGAGCCGCGCCCAGGCCACTCGCACGAACGCACCGCGTGCCTCCAGCACCTTCACAGCCTCGTCACCACCGGGCGGATCCAACCAGGCGGCCGCAGGCCCCCCGGCTTCCACCGACAACGGGATTCCCGGCCTCGCCCGAAGTACACCATCCTTCGCACGCGCCGCTTGCGGTATCGCCACCCCGGGATCGAATCCCTCCTGCGCGCCGACCGTCACGTCCTGACAAGCAAACGCCGCCCGCAGCGCCGGCGCACCTGCCTTGATCCCTCGCGACGGTGCCACCACGAGCACCAGCCGCCCCGGCGAGGCTTCTTCCCACCCCAGGCTCGCTTCGTGCGTCGGCACGAGGAATCCACCGAAGATCAGGGCTCGCACCGGATGCAGCGAAATCGCATCGCTCCCCAGGTACCCCGACACCTCCCAGCCGCTTCGCGACAGGGTCACGTACACCGAGTCGGTGTCCTTGCCCGCCGCGACTTGCACCCGAATGCTGCCCCCGCCCGGCCTGGCGAACGGCGTCGCCCCCTTGCGTTGCCGCAGCACGGCATCGTCCCCGTCAGGCACCCAGTCGTCCGCCGTCCATTCGCACGCCACCTCGGCCGGCCCCGCAACACGGTCCATCGCCCGACTCGCCGTCGCGGACGACACAGAAGCGGCCGTCGTGGCAGCCGAGAGCGACACACCCGCCAACAGCGCGGCTGCCAGGTCGTCGGCGCCGGCGTGGGACGGCGGCGACGTTGCGCGCCCGGCCGGCATGGCGCACGCTGCTGCAACTCCGATCCCTGCCAGCGCGAGGGTTGCAGTCACCCTCGCCGAACACCTCGACGCGGACTGGCCCGGCCGCAAGCCCTGCACGGATCGTCCGAATATGCGCCTGGCAGGCGCCGACCCGCCTCGCACGTCGCGCCCGCCGCAGGGAGTTTGCATGGTGCGATGCTGCCGAATCGCTCTGCGCGCCGTCAAGCTTTTCGGCCCCAGACCGGTCCAATCCACCGTGATTCGGCCAACAGGACAGCACGATTCAGAACATGACGGCCATCATGGTCGCCGTCCAAGCACTGGCTAATAGGGTGTCCGCAAGCGAGGCCGCGAGCTGCCTTGTGCGGGGATTCGTCCCGCCCCGGTGCCCGGCCTTGGCGCCCTCACGGTCCACTACCTCGTTTGGAAGGAGATCTCATGAGCATGTTCTGTTATCAGTGCGAGCAGACTTCCCACGGCACCGGCTGCACCGATATGGGTGTGTGCGGCAAGGATCCGGAAACCGCTGCGCTCCAGGATGTCCTGGTGCATGGCCTGAAGGGGCTGTCCCGCTACGCGCACCAGCTTCGCAAGCTCGGCGTGCGCGACTCCGAGGTCGACCGCTTCACGCTGGAAGTGCTCTTCCTGACCGTGACCAACGTGAACTTCGACGCCGCCGCCCACGTGCCCGTCATCGAGCGTCTCGCGGCGCTGCGCGACCGCACCCGCGCCCTGTACGAGGCCACCGCTCGCGAGCAGGGCAAGCCGGTAGCCAGGTTCAACGGGCCCGCTTCCTTCACGCCCGCCCCCACGCTCGCCGGCCTGGTGGCCCAGGGCCGCGAAGTCGGTATCGACAAGCAGCTCGTCAAGCTGGGCCAAGACGCCACCGGATTGCAGGAGCTGCTGCTCTACGGCCTCAAAGGGCTAGCGGCCTACGCGGATCATGCCCGCCGGCTCGGCAGGGAGAGCGACGATGTCTACGCTTTCGTCCATGAAGCGCTGGACCTGCTGGCGTCGGACGTGCACGACAGCGACGTTCTGGTGGGCGCTTGTCTGCGTTGCGGCGCGGTGAACCTGACGGTCATGGGCATGCTCGACGAGGCGCACACCTCGACGTACGGCCACCCGGTGCCGACCCCGGTTCGCATCCATCCGAAGAAGGGCAAGGCGATCCTGGTTTCGGGGCACGACCTGAAGGACCTGGAGATGCTGCTGGAGCAGACGGCCGGCAAGGGGATCAACGTGTACACGCACAGCGAGATGTTGCCCGCGCACGGCTATCCGCTCCTGAAGGGCAAGTATCCGCACCTGGTGGGCAATTATGGCGGCGCCTGGCAGAATCAGCGCGAGGAGTTCGAAGCCTTTCCGGGGGCTATTTTGATGACCACCAACTGCATCCAGAAGCCCAAGGACGCCTACAAGGCGCGGATCTTCACCACCGGACACGTGGGTTGGCCGGGGGTGACCCACGTGGCGCACGGCGACTTCGCTCCGGTGATCGAAGCCGCGCTCGCGGCCCCGGGGTTCGCCGAAGACGGTCCGGACGACACCATCCTGGTGGGATTCGGGCACAACGCGGTGCTCGGCGTGGCAGACAAGGTGATCGATGCGGTGAAGTCGGGCGCCATCAAGCGGTTCTATCTCATCGGTGGCTGTGACGGAGCCAAGCCGGGACGCAACTACTACACGGAATTCGCGCAGGCGGTCCCCAAGGACTGCGTGGTGATGACGCTCGCTTGCGGCAAGTACCGGTTCAACAAACTGCCGTTCGGCGACATCGCCGGGATTCCCCGGCTGCTCGACATCGGCCAGTGCAACGATGCCTACTCCGCCATCCAGGTCGCCGTGGCCCTCGCCAAGGCGTTCGAAACCGACGTCAACGGCCTACCGCTGTCGATGGTGCTCTCCTGGTTCGAGCAGAAAGCCGTCGCGATCCTGCTGACCCTGCTGCACCTCGGCGTGAAGAACATCCGGCTCGGGCCCAGCCTCCCGGCCTTCCTGTCCCCTGCCGTGCTCGACGTGCTGGTGCGCAATTTCCACATCGCGCCGACCACCACGGTCGAAGCGGACCTGCAAGCGACCCTCGCAGGAAGGTGACCCCCTCTTCGCCTCTGGGTTGCACGCCTCCGAGGCGAGCGCGTCCGTCACCTCCTCTGCCACGCCGGGCATGGCGGAGCGCACCGTCGCCCCTGGCTCCGCGGCGGCCGGGGGCGCAAGGGACGATCGCCGAACCTGCGTTCTTGCCCGCCGGATCGTCTCCGCTTCACATCAAGTCGAACAGCGCGTCCGACAACGCATCCTCCAGCTCTCCCATCCTTGGATCCCCAGCTTCTATCGCCGCGCTCAGATCCTTCATCGCGCCACGCACACGTTCGCGCGTCTCGTCGGTGGCCGACGACGCCGCCTCGAGCGCCTTTTCGGCGCGCGCCAACAGCGCCTTGGCGAGCTCCAAGTCCGCCTTGGCAATCGCTGGCCCGGAGCTGTCCTCGGTCCCGGCCGCCAGCAGCTCCTGCACCTCCGCTCGCGCCGACTTGCGTTTGAGCTCCGTCAACCGGTAAGGGCTGTCGGCGAACGTCACGGTGGCCGATCTGCCCGACGCAACATGCTTCGCCGACGCATGCAGCACGCCTGACAGGTCGAGCTGGAATGTCACCTCCACCGGGCTATTCGCAGGCGACGGCGGAAGATCCCCCACGACGACCGTCCCGAGCGACGTATTGTCCCGCACGTACTCGCCCTCGCCTTGCGTGATCGGCACCATCACGGCCCGCTGGTTCTCTTCGAGCGTGAAGTACACGCGCGTCTTTTCGACGGGTACGACGGTATTACGCGGGATCACCGGCGACGCCAGCAGGTTGTCGACGTCGATGAACCCATCGCCGGCACCAGCGACACCTGCCGACAGGGTGTGCGGGGTGATGTCCACCAGCACCTCGTCGACCTGCGCGCCGGCGGCTCGGCCAGCCAGCAGCGACGCTCCCATCGCGACCGCGCGGTCGGCATTCATGTCGACCAGCGCCGGCATCTTCAGGTGTTCGGTCACCATGCGCGCCACAATCGGCATCTTGCTCGCCCCGCCCACCAGCAGCACGCGATGAAGCGATTGCGGCGCCACCTTCGCGTCACCCAACGCATCGTCGATGCACCGGAGCGTCCGCTCCACGAAGGGCTTCGCCACCAGGTCGACGTCCTCCCGGGTCAGGGTCATGTCCAGGTGCACGGACCGGGCCCCCTCGCCCGCCAGGAACGGGTCGAACAGCTTGACCTCCAGGCGATCGGACAGCGCGATCTTCGCACGCTCGACCGCTTCGGTCAGACGAGTCAGCGCCCGCATGTCGCTCTCGATCACGCTCCGCCCTTCGCCCATCCTCCCGAGCACCAGCTCGACCAACGCCTTGTCGATGTCGTCGCCCCCGAGCTCCGTGTCGCCACGGCTCGACCGCACCTCCAGGAAGCCTTCATCGCGATCGAGGACCGACACATCGAAGGTGCCCCCTCCCAGGTCGTAGACCAGCACGCACTCCTCCGCGCCGCTTTGATAGGTCATGGCAGCGGCCGTGGGCTCGTTGACCAGCCGCTCCACCGTCAGCCCGGCAAGCTCGCCCGCTGTGCGCGTCGCCTCGCGCTGCTTGTCGTCGAACCACGCAGGGACCGTGATCACGGCACGCGACGGCCTCGCGCCCAGCGCCGCCTGCGCCCGGTCCAGCAGCGCCGACACAATCAACGCGGAAACCTGCGGGGGAGACAGCTCGCGCTCCCCCAGCCGCACTTGCACATCCTTGCCCATCTTTCGCTTGACCGAAACGACCGTACCGGCCGGATCCAGCAGCCGCCGATTGCGAGCGGAACGGCCCACGATGACCTTGCCCGACTCGTCGATGCCGACGACCGAAGGCAAAAGCTCTTCCTTGTTGTCGTCCGCGAAGAGCCGAAGCTTGCCGTCGACCACCGCGCCGACGAGCGAGTTGGTCGTGCCCAGATCGATGCCTACGATGAAGTCGTTCAACCCTCATTCCTCCTCGAAGGCGGAAGCTCCGCCAGCCCCCGCGACGCAACCACCTCGGCTTCGCGCAATCGCACGCCGCCGACGAAATAGCCGGGCCTGACCACCTCGAGCACCGTGCCCGGTCCAACCCCAGCGCTGGCCCTGGTCTCCACCACACGATGCATGCGGCCATCGACGGCGATCCCGGTACGCGATTCGATCTCCACTTCGAGCTCTTCGAGTGTCGAGCGAAGCTGTTGCTGCAGGAGCGCCAACCCCGAGGCAAGCGCAGCCAGGTCAGCCTGCGCTGCATCGGATACTCGCAGCCACTTCGTAATCCAGGAGGAAGGCCGGCGCGCTGCGGCAGACCGGGCTTGCTCGACCGCCCGATCCAGCGAATCTGCAAAGGGGATCAGCGCACGAACCACGCGTTCGACCGTATCGCGCTCGACCTCGGACGGGTCGTCGGCAGGCTCGGGCTGCGGCTCGGATCGGATCTGACTCTGGAGCGCTCGCACGGTCTCCAAGCAGGACTCGGCTGCCGCCTGCGCCGCCACCGAGGCGCGCCCTTGCCGGCGAATATCCTGGGAGATGGCGTCGAGCCGCGCCGCAAGCTCGTCCAGCCGGTCCGCGTCGCTCATGACGCTTCCTCGACCTTGCTCCGCGAGCGTGAGCGCGGAGCAGGACGCGACAGGAACACCTCAGCCGGCAGCCGTGCCACGACGAGCCGGAACAGCTCCACCGCGAGCGCGTGGGGCAACGGAGGCTCCGGCAGGTTCGGCAGGTCCGGCGGGTCGATGTCCGGAACCGGACGGTTGAGCAGGTCGCGCGCGGCGGCGATGGGATCTTGCAGCAGCTCGTAGGCCGCGCGAATCCTGCGAAACTCCGCCGCATCTCGATCTGGCGGATGCGCCGCCACAGCGCGTCGGTATGCTCTCTTGACCGCCTCCGGGCCGGCGTCCGCCTGGACTCCCAACACCTCGCGGGCTTCTCTGAATCTCTGCAGCAGCCTCATCCGACTTGCCCCTGTCGAGGATCGATCACGTGGTACACCATCACCTCACAGCTACGGAAATCAGTCCTCCGGCTGCAAACCATGCTCGGCCAGAACCGAAAGCAGCTCGCGCATCTTCTCATCCGAAACAGGACCGGCAAGCAGGCGCCCAATCTCCCTATGGAAGGCCTCACGCTTGTCCGGCGGCAGCGAGTTGAACTTGGACAATGCTCGGGGGAGAAATCTCTCCAACTCGTCGAGGAGACCCGGAGGCAGCAAGCTGCCGTCGACAGGGAACTCCGGATCGCCGACCCAACGGCCAACAGCAGACTGGACGCCATCGGGGAACTCGAAGTGCGGCGCCAGACGCTGCAGCGCTTGCGCGATGAGACGGTAGCCCTCGGGCATGAGCCCCGAGCCCGGCGTCGGGGCGCTTACGCCGAGCTGCTTCTTCAACGCTCGCAGCACCGATGCTGTCACTTCGGATGCGATTCCCACCACGAGCTTCTTGGCGGCAGCGGGCTGAGACTCCGCCACATAGCAGGTAATCGCCTCCATCGCAACCCGCTGCTTCACCGCCGGGGCCGAGGCCCGCACAATCTCGAACACAGACCCCTCCCAGCCAAGCACCGCCGCCAGCGCGACCAGCAGCATCCATGTGTCGCCCCGCCCGTCGTCTTCGGCCGCGACCAGACGCATGATCGCAAGGCCGCCTTCGTCCTGCCCTCTTTCGCGCAGCAACACGAAGGCCGCGGCATCGAGAGCGCTTCGCCCCTGCGCATCGAGCGCTTCCCTGCACGCCGCCACATCGGGGTCATACGCAGCGGGCGGCGCCGGCCATGCGCCCGCATCTCGGCGACGCTTCAGCTCCCGTGCAAGCTCGCCTGCTCCTGTCTTGCCCGGGACAAGGCGCGCGGGCAGTCCGCGCCGGGCACGGATCACCGCGGCCTCCTCGGTCAGCTCTTCGCATAGATCCATCTCGCCCGCTGCCAGTATCCAATCCTCCGACGCGCCCGGCCCCTTGGCGTCCATCGTCAGGTCGATGCGCAGGTGCCACGCCTCGTGATGCCGCGGCTCTCTCGCGATGACCTGCTCGACAAGCTCGAGCGCTCGCGCCGGCTCGACGAATCGAAGAGCTGCGGCTTCATCGAAGAGCAGATCGGCTTCCAGGGAACGGGTCAGCAATCCAGCACGCTGCGCGGCCGCGCGGGCTGCACGGACCGCCTCCAGCGCTTCCTCACGCCGGTCCCGATCGGTCGAAAGCATCCTGGCCGCGCGCTCGGCTGCGACCACCGCCACAGGCAGCGTCTCCACGCTGTGCGACATCGCGCGATGCAGCCGAAGAGCCGTGGATGCGGCGGCTCGACCGTTGTCCGCAGCCCAGTCGCCCGCCGCCATCGCCGTGTCAAACTGCTTCACCTGCACCAGAAGCCGCCCACGCAGCGCCTCGTTCAGGTCCGCTCCCAACTCGACGGCACGATCGAACGAGCGCAGCGCGCGACGTGGGTCGGACATGCAGAACGCGAACCCTTCGTACAGCGCCGCGAGCCCCTGCTGCTCCTTCGGGAAAGCCGCATGGCCGAGCTTGGCGATGAGCAACGAAACCCGCGCCTCGGCGCTGTCGAGCCCCGCGGCCGCCACCGAGGCGCGCAGCAAGGCATCGGCCTTGATGTCCGGTGGGAATGGGATGCGCGCAGCCAGCGTGTCGATGAAGAACCGCGGATAGCGAATCGCCAGGCACTGCGCCAACGCGTTGGCGACGCGCGAGCTCTTCCAGAATACGCTACGCTGGGCAAACGCGATGGCCGCCGACACCAGCTTCTGACCTTGCGCGCTCAGGATGTCCGCGACAAGGCGCATCTCGGACGCAAACAAGCGACTGGCCGCTTCTTCCGGAACCTGCCGCAGCGCCGCAAGCGCACTCGACGACCGCCCTTCGCGAACCCCTGCCACACACCTCGCAAGCGCCGTGATCCCCCGCCACATCGCCGGCGCGCCCGGCGGGTTGTTGGGCACCCGTCCACCCCTGGCTACCGCGAGCACCGGCGCCAGGAACAACTCGAGCTCACGGTTGCTGCCCGCTGCCTCCAACGCTCTCGCATCGTCGCCCATGCCAAAAGCAGCCAGCGCCTCCTCCAACGCCAGGCGCGGTGTGGCGCGCCGGAACGCCGACGCCAGCTTCAGCGCGGTATCGAATCGGTCTTCTCCGCGCAACCGCTCACATACCCCCGCCGCCAGGTCCATCACCTGCGGGTCCTCGACCACGGACGGTGATGCGGTAATCGCCTGAAAAAGGGCCTTTGCACCCGTCTCGGCGCCTCGATCCGCCAGCATGCGCAACACCGACGGGTCGCCTCGCGTGACCGAGCGCTGTAGTTGGGCCTTTCGCCGCTCGCTTCGGGACTTCTTGGACACGGTGGCTCCGACTAGCCCATCCCCAAGCAGAAGGGAAGCACCCGCGGGGCAGGACCGCAGGACGCCACCCCTCGTGCCCGCTCTCGACCATGCGCGTCTCCCCACCTCGGACCCGACGAGCCGCCCCGCTTGCCGTACGAAACGCGGGACGTCGGACGGCATCGAGCACGCCAGCACCGCAAGCCCAGTCCGCCTCAGGCCAACACGTGTTGGGGTCGAGGCCAACACGTGTTGGGGTCGAGGCCAACACGTGTTGGGGTGGCCACGCCGGAGGCGCCGCGCACGCCTTCGACGAAAGCGCCGCCGGCGGCGCTGCCCAGTTGGGGTTGACATGCGAATCCTCGTTGCCTAAAGGAAGCGCCGCGTCGAAACAACGAAGGACGCAACGTCGGGCGGCTCATCCTGCCCGCTGAAAAAGGAGATTCAGGTCTTGCTCGCGCCAACGTGTCCACCCGCGGAGGCAGAATGAAGACAGTGCTGCTCGTCGCAGCCGCCGGCGGGGTCGGGTCGGCCGCACGGTACCTGGTGTCCCTGGGCGCGCTGCGCCTGTTCGGCCCAGGCTTTCCCTACGGGACGCTGACCGTGAATGTGGTCGGCTCCTTTGTCATCGCGCTCATCATGCAACTCGCGCTTCGGACCGAAGCGATCACGCCGCTCGTGCGCGTCGTGCTCACAACCGGTTTTCTCGGCGGCTTCACGACGTACTCGGCCTTCAACTACGAGTCGCTCGACATGATGTCGCGAGGGGCCTGGCGGACTGGTTTCGCCAACTTGGTGATCACCGTGGTCGCATGCCTGGCCGCCGGCTCTCTCGGCTTTCGGGTCGCGAGGACACTCGTTGGTCGTTGAGCCCCCTCCTCCACGCATCTCCAGTCGTCGCGACGTCAGGATGTGCCGCGTTCGCCGTCCGCCCATCGGCGTTGCGTCGAGGTCAGCACCGGATCTTCAAGGCAGGAGCGCGGCGAGCAACCCCGCCGAGCCCACCAGAGGATCACGCAACCACGGGACCATCGCGACGCGCTCGGCAAGGCGGTCTTCGATTTCGTCGATGTACCCGTGCTCGCTCGCCTGGCGTTGCGCAAGCACCGGGTCCGCGGTTTCCAGAGGCGTGAGGGCCTGGTTGATCACCCAGCCAAACGGCTTGATGCCGGCTCTCGACAGGTCCTGCTGAAGCCGTGCGGCCTCGTGAACGGGCGTCGCTTCGGGGAGCGTCACCAGCAAAATCCGCGTAAACGCCGGGTCGCGCAAACGCGGCAGAAGCTCCCGTACAGCCTCGGGCATGTTGCTCGACTGACGCAGAACCTCTCTGTGATAGGCCTCGGCTGCGTCGAGCAGCAGGATCGTGTGACCCGTCGGCGCCGTGTCGAGCACGACGAAGCCGTCCTTGCCAGCCGCTACCGTCCTGGCAAACGACCGGAACACGGCGACCTCCTCGGTGCACGGAGAGCGCAGATCCTCCGCCAGCAAAGCGCGCCCGTGTTCGTCGAGGCTCACACCAGCGGTGCTCATGACCTCGTCGCGGTACGCACGGGTTTCGGTCTCGGCGTCGATTCGACTCACGTGCAAACCCGGCGGCGGCCGCTCGATGGTCCACGACACATGGGCGGCCGGATCCGTGGTACTGAGGCGGACCGGGTGTCCCCGCCGGGCAAGCTCGAGCGCGATGGCAGAAGCGATCGTCGTTTTTCCCACACCGCCTTTGCCCATGGTCATGATGACGCCTTTGCCAGACTTTTCCAGCTCATCGATGAGCCGCACGAGAGGCGGCGGCAGCGCGCGCGAGCCGTTCGGCCGAGGGAGCGTGACGGCGTAATCGCCCTCTCGGCTCCACATCGAACGCAGGGCGTCAACCCCGAGCAGCGGCCTCGCGCTAAGGGGTATCTCGGTTCGAGGCAAGTCCCGAAGACCTTCCGGCATCTCCGCAAGCGCGGCCTTCCCTCGACGTTCGAAGGCCTTTGCGATGACGTCGTCACTGGCCGCCACAAACATCCCGTTGAGTACGAGACGCTGGTTGGAGACGCCCAGCTCGCGCAACTCACGGCTGGACCGCTCCGCCTCCCTCAGCGCCGTAGCTTCGGCGCGGCTCACGAGCAGCAGCGTCGTTTGGGCGGCGTCCGAAAGCGTCTGAACCGACGCGGCATAGAGCCTTTGCTGGTGCTCGAGGCCGGCCAGCGGACCGAGGCAGGACGTGCCCGTCGTGCTCGTCTCGAGAAACGACGACCACGCCCGCGGAAGCGACAGCAGGCGCAGCGTATGGCCGGTGGGTGCAGTATCGAAGAGAACGTGATCGTACGAGCTGGTCCTCTCCGGATCACCGAGAAGGCGCGAGAACTCGTCGAAGGCAGCAATCTCCACCGTGCATGAGCCGGATAGCTGCTCCTCCATGCTGCGGACGGTGGCGTCCGGCAAGATTCCGCGATAGGGACCTACCGTTTTCTCGCGGTACTCGGCCGCGGCAACCTCGGGATCCAGATTCATTGCGTCCAACCCCTCGACTCCCGGCACCGCGGTGGGCGTGGAGCCGAGACGAACGCCGAGCACCTCATCCAGGTTCGAAGCCGGGTCCGTGCTCACGAGCAGGACTCTTCGCCCCTGGTCGGCGAGCGCGATGGCCGTAGCGCATGAAATCGAAGTTTTTCCGACACCACCCTTGCCGGTGAAGAACACGTATCGCGTCGTCGTCGTCTCTTGCATGGTGGTCTCCAATCTCAGGCCGTGTAAACGAGCAACGACGCGCTGCCGAGGAGCAGCACACCGCAGACGCCCTTCAGGATGGTCAGGCCCCGGGACCGCGCGTTCCAGTCGAGCCAGCGCTGCACGAACCCGGCCGAGGTGCCCGCAAGCCCCATCACGAGGCAGTGGCCGACACCGAACGCGAGCAGCAGAAGCGCTCCGAACGCAGGGTTGGACGCCGCGCTGCCGAACGCGGCGGCCAGGACCGGCGCCACGAACGCGAACGTGCAGGGGCTCAGGCCGATGCCGAAAACCAGCCCCAACGTGGCGGCAGCAAGCAGGCCTTTGCGCTTGAACCGCGAGACGGAGAGCCCGGCATCGGGCATGGGCAGGATGCCGATCAGGTGCAGCCCCGCCAGGACGAAGATCACCGCAATGGCGTAGTTGGTATACCGGCCGAGGCCGCCGACCGCCCAGCCGGCCGCGGCGATCAGCGCCCCGACGATGGCAATCGCAAGCAGCATTCCGCCGGCGAACGAGAACGAGAGTGCCGCGGCTCTGGCTCGCGAGGACTTCTGTCCGGCAGTCGTCGAGCCGACGAAGCCCACGATGAGCGGAATCGTTCCGAGGTGGCAGGGGCTGAGCAATACGCTCGCAACACCCCACAGCAGCGCTGCGCCGAGCGCCGCTGAGGCCGAGTGCTGCATCGCGTCGGTCAGCCAGAATAGAAGCCCGTCCAACGCTACTGTCCTTCCTTGCGAGGCGCCAGCTCGTAGCCGAGCTCTTTCCACTTCGCAACGACGTCCCGGGTCGGGAAGACGCCCGTGTGCCGGTAGAGCTCCTTGCCTTCGGGACTGTAGAAGATCTGGGTCGGAATGACCCTGACGCCGTACTGCGCGGCGTTGTCCGGGTCATCCCGCACATTGACGAACTCGATTCGAAGCGCGCCGGGATACTGCTGCTCGAGCTCCTCCATGACCCGGAGCATGGCCTTGCACGGCGCGCACGTGGTCGTTCCGATGTCGACGAACCTGGGCAGCGCGCCAGTAGCAGCCGGCTTTCCCTTGCCGTCCGGCCCGCACACCCCAGTCGTGCTCGAACCGCAGGCTGTTGTCGCCTCCGGGCTTGCGTGGATCGGCCTCGCAGACGCCGTCTTGTCACCCGACATCTTCATGGCCAGCGGCACCCCGATCACGAGTGCCGCGATGACTGCGGTTGCCACCTTCGCGTTGTTCGTCATGGTCACTTCTCCGACGCGGCAGCGGCTGCCAGCGTCTTCTTGATGCTCTCCACGTCGAGCACGCGCCCCACGCTCACGACCTCGCCATTCACCGCGAACGTGGGAATCTGGGTCACGCCCAGCTCGATCATGTCGGCGATGCGTGTCACCACCTCCAGGTGACACGGCAATTGGAGCTGGTCGATCGCCGCTTGCACGTGGCTCTTCATCTTCTCACATGCGGCACACCCCGCACCGAATAGCTGTATTCTCACGCCGGGTAACCTCCGTCTCGCCGGGCTGTCGACCAGGCATCGTTGGCCGGTCGCCCGCTCCGTCAGGCGTCGCATTTCGCCATCGGGACACGCCGCCTAGCAGCAGCCGCCGCTCTTGGACTTCGCACCACCGTTACCACCGGCTGTCGACGAGCCGCAGCATCCCGTGGAGACGAGGTGCTTCGGCTGCACAGCCTGAATGGGACGCTCATCCAGATAGCGGTCGGCGAGGTCGACCATGTTGCGCGCGGGAGCGGCCTTGACGTCCAGCGCGATGGACACCGCGGCACGCATGTCCGTCCGCGAGACGCCGAGCTTGCGGGCCTTGTCGAAATGGAACTTGAAGCAAGGCTCGCAGTTCGACGCGATCGCCGCCCCCAGGGCCACGAGCTCTCCGACGGCATCCGTCATGAGCGACTCGCCCGCTTCAGTGATTCCCGCTATTTTGGCGAGCTCTTCCCGCGTCGGATAACGACCCTGGCTTGCGACGGAGCCGTCCTTGAGGATCATCGGCAGCACCTCGTTGCCGACTTCCCGAAGCGCCTTCATCACGAGCTCGTTCCCGGCAAAGGCCTGCGGCTCCTGGGAGAGATTGAAGCGCTGGACATCCACCCCGCGGCTTGTCAGCCACTCCAGATCGGCGGCGAAACGTGGAAGCACGGGGTCCACGTCGGGGCCGCAAACGCCGGTGGAGCAGCACATGGGAGGATCGAACACCTGGATCATGGTCATGGGTTTCACCTGTTTGTCATTCGTCGAACTGCGAAATACAACACAGCGCCGGCGGTTGGGCCTGACCGCGCTGCTTTCTACAACAGCGCCACGATCGCCTTGAGCCGCCGGAGCGCTCGAGGCTCGATGCAGTAGCACACGCGGGGCCCGTCCACGGTTCCGCGGATGAGCCCGGCTTCCTTGAGGACCTTGAGGTGCTGCGAGACGGTAGACTGGGCCAGGTCGAACGTCGCCGCGATGTCGCCGTACATACAGCTCTCCTGGCGCGCCAGGAGACGCACGATCTGCACGCGCGACGGGTGCCCCAGCGCCTTGGCAAAGCGCGCCAGATCCTCGTCTGCCTCGGGCCCGTCGACCGGACGCAGATCTGGAGCGCGATCGGCAGGGGGACAAAGCTCGTTGCAAGTGTGGGGCGCGACCATTACTTATCGACCATCGTCGAATTTCGAATGCAATAGCGCGAGCCCGATGGCGTGTCAAGCGGGCGCGTGCGCCTTTCCGTCCGCCCGCCAGAAACACGGCGCCTGGACTCCTGCCCCCCTGCCGTATGAACGGGCCGATGAAACAAGTGCCGACAAGGCTCCCCCGCCCCTTTCAACACGAGCCCCCTTTCCCCCGCGCCGCCCTGCGGCGACCGGCCAGCCAATGCAGGACGAGCACGACGACCGCCACCGCAACGATCCAGACAGCGGCGTTCATCGACTGCTCCTGGCAGGCGCAGCGCGGTCCCGTTGGCCGGTGGGCAGCCGTCGAGGCGGAAGCGGAAGATCCCGGCTGCGCCAGGGCCGTTCTCACGACGCACAGCCTCCGAGGCGCCGCATCCCCGGAAACCAGGTCGCTCATGCAGGCCATCCGTCGAAGAGCGCGGCAATCCGTTCTCGAAGCTGATCGCGCGCGGCCCGGAACGCCCGCATCGTCTCCTCGGGCGTTCCCTTCACCGCGGCAGGGTCGGCAAGCCCCCAGTGCAGACGCCACGCGCGCCCCAGAAACACGGGGCAAACCTCCTCGGCGCAGAGCGTGATGACGGCCTGAACGGAGCCTGCGTCGACGTCCTGTACCGACTTCGACCGGTGGGAGGAGATGTCGATGCCAATCTCACGCAGCGCTTCGATCGCCTGCGGACGTACCTGCGTGGGGACCGACCCGGCCGACGACACCAGCACGCCTGCCGGGGCCAAGGCACGAGCGATCCCTTCTGCCATCTGGCTTCGGGCGGAGTTCGCCACGCACAGGAACAAGATGTGTTTCGGGGCGAGGGCGCGAAGCACCGCCGCCTCGAGCTTCCACCGGGGCGGCAAGCCTGTCCCTCCCGCGTAGACGCGGCACGCCAGCATGCCGGGCGTTGCGCCAACGGGGTCGATGTCGACGCCATTGACGCGCAGCGTGGGCGATCCCGGAAAGCCGACCGCACGGGCCTCTTGGAGGGTTCGCACTTCCGTGTGCTCCACTTGCGTGTCGGGGGTGAGTGCGGCGGCGACCTGCCGCGCGAGGTGGACGGCCGGCGCGGCGTGGGGACAGCCGGGACTGGTCAGCACCTGGATGCGTGGATTCATCGTTTCGCTCCGGGTCGGATCACATTGCCTTGTTGTCACCTGCGCCAGGGACCGCCGTGGCGCAACACTCGACGGCCTGGAGCCGCGCCGCACTCTCCGGGAAGTACTTGCGTTGCAGCCATAGCGCCACGTTCACCAGCCCGATGAGCACCGGCACCTCGACCAGCGGACCGATGACGGCGGCGAAAGCGGCTCCATGATGGATGCCGAAGGTGGCCACCGCGACCGCGATCGCGAGCTCGAAATTGTTGGACGCCGCGGTGAAGGAGAGCGTGGCCGATTGCGGATAGCTGGCCCCCGCCTTCTTGCTCATGAAAAACGACGCGAAGAACATGATCACGAAGTACAGCAGGAGCGGGATGGCGACGCGCACGACGTCGAGCGGCACCTGCACGATCTTCTCCCCCTTGAGGGAGAACATGACCACGATGGTGAACAGCAGCGCGACGAGCGTGATGGGGCTGATCTTCGGGATGAACCTCGTGTGGTACCACTCCTTGTCCTTGAGCTTGATGAGCGTGGCGCGGGTCAGGATGCCAGCGATGAACGGAATGCCCAGGTAGATGAACACGCTCTTGGCGATCTCGCCGATGGTGATGTGCACCTCGGCGCCCTGGATGCCGAACCAGGTGGGCAGGATCGTGATGAACACGTAGGCGTAGATCGAGAAGAAGAGCACCTGGAAGACGGAATTGAACGCGACGAGGCCCGCGCAATACTCGGTGTCGCCTTTGGCGAGGTCGTTCCACACGATGACCATCGCGATGCACCGCGCCAGGCCGATCATGATCAGGCCGACCATGTATTCGGGCTTGTCGCGCAGCAGCACGATGGCGAGCGCGAACATCAGGAGCGGCCCGACGATCCAGTTCTGCACGAGCGATAGCGCCAGCACGCGGAAGTTTCGGAACACGCGGCCCATCTCCTCGTAGCGGACCTTTGCCAGGGGCGGGTACATCATCAGGATCAGGCCGATCGCGATCGGAATGGACGTCATCCCGACGCTGCTCGCCTTGTTCATCCGCTCGATCGCGGACGGGAACAGGAACCCGACGCCGACGCCGAGGCCCATGGCGAGGAAGATCCAGAGGGTGAGGAACCTGTCGAGAAAGGAGAGCTTGCCGGCCACTCCGGCACGGGGTTCGGTCATCGTCGTACCTCCGCTGCGTTACGCGGGTTGTGGTTCCTGGCCGGCGATCGCGACGGCTTGGCTCGGGCCGGCGCGATCGCGCAGGCGCTCGCGTGGTCTTTGCGGTGGAACCAGCTCGCGAGCTTGCCGTCGAGATCGCTCAGGTCACGCGCCTTCAGAATCCGTCCGAGCGCCTTGATGATCGTCTGGCGGTCGGCGTCGAGCGACCGCGAGATGCGGTAGTAGACCCACAGGCCGGAGCGCCGGTCCTCCAGCAGGCGCGCGTTCCACAGGTAGCGCAGGTGCCGCGACGCCTTGGACTGGCTGATTCCGAGGGTCTCTACGAAGTCGCAGACGCACAGCTCGTCCGTGCGCAACAGTAGCGCAAGCATGTCGAGACGGGTCGTGTCGGCGAGGGCGCCGAAAATGATCGAGAGGTCGCGCATCACCCGATTGCGTATACCCGGATACACAGTTTCATGCAACAACTTTTGGCCCGGTGCCGGCGGCAACCTGTTTCCCCGCGCAACGGCAACGCTTTCATCATCTTTGGCAGAGCTTACCCTCGACCTGGTCGAGAGATGCAGGGGTTGACAAAGGGTGGCTCCACGTCTAATCGTTCATCTACGATGAACGAGCAGGCCACCGCAGGCTGGTGCCCCCCCCATGACAAGGCCCGCAAGCTCGGCGTGTGTCGCGAGGACATGCTGCGTGCCGTCACCATCGCTCAGAACGTGAAGGACACGCCCGCCAGGGCGGTGCTCGACCTCGCTCGGCGCCACCTCGAAACGGGTACCGAGCCTGCAGTCCCGGGGCACCCCCCCACACAGCAGGCCGGCGGTTGCTGCGGATCGGCCACGACGAGCGGATCCCAAGAGAAATCTGATTGTTGTTGAAAGGAAACGTCATGTCCCTGTTGATCAAGAATCCGACGCGCATTCTGTTTTTCACCGGCAAGGGAGGCGTCGGGAAGACCTCGTCGGCCTGCGCTACCGCCATCGGGCTTGCCGACACCGGCATGCGTGTGCTGCTTGTCAGCACCGACCCGGCCTCGAACCTCGACGAGGTCCTGGGGGTGAAGCTGTCGTCCGCACCGACCGCGGTGACGGAGGTCCCCGGTCTCGCTGCGCTCAACATCGACCCGGAGCAGGCGGCACACGACTACCGTGAACGGGTGGTGGGACCCTACCGTGGCGTGCTCCCCGCATCCGCGGTGGCCAGCATGGAGGAGCAGCTCTCCGGCGCATGTACGGTCGAGATTGCGGCGTTCGACGAGTTCTCGAAGCTGCTCGGCGACCCCGCTGTCACCGCCGCGTTCGATTACGTCGTGTTCGACACGGCGCCCACGGGGCACACGCTGCGCCTGCTCGAGCTTCCCTCTGCCTGGACGAGCTTCATTGATGCGAACGTCGGCGGCACCTCGTGTCTCGGACCGCTGTCGGGGCTCAATGCGCAGAAAGCGCTCTACGCGGCCTCGAACGCGGCCCTGCGTGACCCGGCGCAAACCACTCTCGTGCTCGTTGCGCGTCCTGAAGTCCCGTCACTCGCGGAAGCGGAACGCACCCGTGCCGAGCTCGCCCAGCTCGGGGTTTGCAACGTTCGGCTCGTGCTCAACGGCGTGTTCCGGACGAGCGACGCGAGCGACCCCACGGCAGTCGCCATGGAGGCGCGGGCCCGCGCATCGCTCGACGGGCTGCCGGAGGGGCTGCGTGATCTTCCCCGTATCGACATTCCGCTCCTTCCCTTCGGGCTCGTCGGTATCGAAGCGCTTCGCCGGATGGGGACGGGCGACAACGAGGGGACGGGCTTCGAAGCCTTGCAGACGCTTCCGGCCTTTCGGAGCGACAGGCTCGAGAAGCTGATCGACCAGCTCGCCCGACACGGCAAAGGCGTAGTGATGACCATGGGCAAGGGCGGGGTCGGCAAGACGACGGTGGCAACGCGCGTCGCGCTCGCGCTCGCGAGCAGGGGGTTCCCGGTCACGTTGACGACCACCGATCCCGCCGCGCATGTGGAAGCAGCGGCGCGTGAGATGAACCGGAGTGGACGGAGTCCAGCTTGCTGGACAGAGTCCACGGAGGTCTACGAAGCCGCAGGCGAAGTGAACGTGGAAGCGCTGGATCTGCGTATTGCCCGTATCGACCCCGCGCTCGAAACCCTGCGCTACACCGAGGAGGTTCTTGCGACGGCAGGGCAGGGGCTGGACGATCAGGGCAGGGCACTGCTGGAGGAGGACCTGCGCAGTCCCTGTACCGAGGAGATTGCCGTGTTCCGGGCGTTTGCCGACACGGTTGCTCAGGGCGAGGATCGTTTCGTGGTGATCGACACGGCGCCGACGGGCCACACGCTGTTGCTCCTGGACGCGGCGGAAGCCTACCACCGCGAGGTCTTGAAGAAGTCGAGCGGAAGCCCCGAGGCCGTTCAGCGCCTGCTGCCACGCCTCCGCGATCGCGCCTACACGCATGTGCTGTTGGTGACCTTGCCGGAGGCGACCCCCATCCACGAGGCGATGCATCTCGAGCGCGATCTCGCGCGCGCCGGCATCACACCGTTCGCGTGGCTGGTCAATCAGAGCCTCACGCCCCTCGACGTGACGGATCCGGTGTTGCTCTCGCGTCGGGCGCACGAAGCCGTTCACCTGCGCGAGCTGGCGGACCACGCCGCTCACGTCGTGCTCGAGCCGTGGAGTGTCGGGGTCGTCGGACGCAAACCGCTGGCTGCTTCCACTGTCGAGGCTCTGGCGTGAGGCGGCCAGACACCTCCGGGCGCGGCAGCTTGGATCCGTGGTTTGACCGATACATCTTTCCCAACGGGATGCTGCCGAGCGTCGCCCAGATTGCACGGGCCGCGGAGAAGCTCTTCGTGATCGAAGACTGGCTACGTGTTTGCTGCGGCTGAACCGAATGCCGGCAAGGAGCTGTTCAATGAGGTCTTCGAGATGAGTAGGTATCCATTGTTGTCAGCGAAAAACCTCCCCGCGTACGCGGTCGTCATGCTGGTGTGGGCGGGCTTCTCCGTGGTGCTGGCGCTCGTGCTGCGGACGGTGACCAACGCAGCCCTGGGGTGGCCCGCTGCGCTCGTCTTCTGTGCAGTGGCGGTGATGCTGGGCATGTCGATCATGTTCGGCGCCAGCGCGGTCAACCTGCGCAAGCTTCGCCCGGGCTTCGAGCGACTGGCGGACGGGGCGAGCGATCCGGCGATCCCTCGCGTGTGGTGCCCCGTGCTGACCATGGCGACACGCGCGGCCGTCGAGCTCAGCGAAAAGGTCCGCAGCAGCAGCTCGATGGTGGCATCCGGGGCAAAGCGTGAGCAGGGGAGCAAGCGTTAGGATGCTTCACTTCAACGGATATCTTCACGGCGAACGGCTGTCCAGGACCCTCGGCCGCTGCCTGAGCTCCTCGTTCAGCTCGCACATGCGCTTGGTGTGTCCGCGATCGGACGGCTTCATGTCCGCCAGCTCACGCTGCAACCGTTCGACCAACCGCGCGCGGCGCTTGCGCTGGGTCCTCCAGCAGGCGCGCGTTCCACAGGTAGCGCAGGTGCCGCGACGCCTCGGGCTGGCTGATACCGAGGGGCTCTACGAAGTCGCGGACGCACAGCTCGTCCGTGCGCAACAGTAGCGCAAGCATGTCGAGCGGCTCGTATTGGCGAGGACGCCGAAAATGATCGAGAGGTCGCGCATCACCCGATTGCATATACCCGGATACACGGGTTCACGCAACAACTTTCCGCCCAGTGCCGGCGGCAACCTGTCCCCCCGCGCAACGGCAACGCTTTCATCATCTTGTCCCGTCCTCATTCCCGCAAGCTCCGTCGGGCAGAAGGCGACCCGCACCGCACGAGGTGGTATCCGCCAGGACGCGCACCAACTCTGCGCGTGCAAGCGCCCCCTTGAACGACCTTCCGTTCACCATGATGGTCGGTGTTGCGCTGACGCCCGCAGCGTGAGCGAGCGCGATGTCCTGATCCAATGCCTTGACCGTAGTCGGAGCTTCCAGGCACGCCGTGAACGTCTCCACGTCCAGCCCAACCTTGCGGGCCGTGTCGAGCACCACGGCACGAGAGCGGGTGCCCTGCAAGGCGAAGGTCGCCTCGGCGAACGGCCAGAAGCGGCCCTGTTCTTGCGCACAAATTCCGCCACGCGCCGACAGACACGCCGTCGGATGCAGCGACCTGCCGACGTGTGGATTGCACGCACGGTCCAACGGGTAGTTCACGAACCGCACCCGCAAGCCGCTGGGCCCGCGCTCTTCGTAGAGGGACGCGACCGTGCGGTCCAGTACCCCGCAAAACGGGCACTCGAGGTCCGAGAACTCGACGAGGTCGTCCTCCGCCGTCGGCGCGCCCTGCGATGGAATCCTGTCAGGCAGGACAAGCGGCGGCCGGTTTGTCACGGCCGGGGTCGCCGTGGCGGCGACAGCTTCGGTGTCGGCCAGCGCGCTTACCAGGAAAGGAGCCGTGACAGCGAAAGCCCCTCCCCCGACCGTCGACGCCACAACGGTGGGGACGAGCAGAGACCGCAGGCCGATCCTCCGTTGCCCCCGAAGCCACCAGAAAACGCCCTGCACCAAGAGCGCCACGTTCACTCCGTACAGGGCCATGCACAGCGGGCACGCCTCGGCCGAGCGGAGCAGCTCCCTCGCCAGAAAGATGGAGTAGGCGACCGCTCCCGCCCCCATGAGCGTCACCATCAACGCGGCGCTTGCCGTTGTCGCTCGAGCGGTGTCTCGTTGCTTTCCGCTTGTCACGGCAGCGAGCGCGATGCCCGCGATGGCGAGGTAGAATGCGCTTCCGAAGTGGGAGATCGGAACGCCAAGAATCTCGGCCACGGCACTCGAATGCGCTGCCTTGCAGCCCGAGTCGACCAACGCCGCGCACGCTCCGGCCGCTGTACCGTTGGACACTCGGAAGCGGACGTGGTCCCAGGTCGACAGCCCGCTGATCGTCACCCCGACCGCAGATAGTATCATCAAGACGACCGGCGGACCGATTCCCGGCGCTGGTGGGGCTGCTCGGCAGGGTCGAGCCGGAGTGGAACGCCTCATCGATGCGCCTCTCCGCATGGGAGCCCCTCCTGACCTCGAAGGCCGGCGTCGCAACGTGGCGTGAGGGCGCCCGTCGTCCCGTTCCATCGACGGAGCATGAAGCGCCTTGGCGCGCCGTCGACGACGACCGGCGGGGAATGCTCAGGGGGCATGAATTTGGGCGAGCTCCTTTCGCGTGCGTATAGCCGGGTACGCGGGTACACGCAAGCGATCTGTGTTCCCGGCGAGAAGGGAAAGGTCCCTTCGACCGCGCAAGGCGGTCCCTGGCGGCAGGTACCAACACGCCGGTTCAAAAAAGGGACTTGACTGACGTCGTGTGCTTGGTTATTACGCCAAGCATGCCAAGTGCTCGCCCCCTCAACCGAGACGCCTACGAGCGCAAAGCCCAGATCATCAAGGCCCTGGCGCATCCGAGCCGCCTGATGATCGTCGACGCCCTCTCGGAGGGCGAAAAGTGCGTCAACGAGCTCACCGATGTCGTCGGGTCCGACATGTCCACGGTCTCCAAACACCTGTCGGTCATGAAGGCGGCTGGGATCGTCGTGGACCGCAAGCAGGGGCTGCAGGTGATCTACCGGCTGCGCGTACCGTGCATCCTCAACTTCTTCGGGTGTGTCGACGCCGTGCTGCGTGCGAACGAGGCGAGCTGGCGCGCCGCCAGCGGAGGTTGAGAGCGTCGCGACGGCTCAGCCGAGCGCGCCTCCTCTATTTATTTTGCCAGTTGCGAAAGTTCGTGAGTGACCATGGATTCGTCTCCCGTCTGTGCATGCCGCTCGAGCTCGGAACCCAACACCAACAGCGGCAAGCCCAGGTTCCATGAGGTGCTCCTGGCGCTCCTGGCCGCCGGCGCCTGGTGGCTTGTCTACAGCCACCTCGAAGCCTTCTCCAAGTGGCTCACCTACCGCGCCCTGCCGCTGACACCAGGCTCCCATCTCGGCGCCGCCGTCGAGTTCTTCGTCTTCGAAGCCCCCAAGGTCCTGATGCTCCTCACGCTCGTCGTGTTCGGCGTCGGCATCGTGCGCTCGTTCTTCACGCCCGAGCGCACCAGAAGGATGCTCGCCGGACGGCGCGAGTCCGTGGGCAACGTGCTCGCAGCCTTGCTCGGGATCGTCACACCTTTCTGCTCCTGCTCCGCAGTGCCGCTGTTCATCGGCTTCGTCACCACGGGCGTGCCCCTTGGCGTCACCTTCTCGTTCCTGATCTCCGCGCCGATGGTCAACGAGGTCGCGCTCGTGCTGCTCTTCGGCCTGTTCGGCTGGAAGGTGGCCGCGTTGTATCTCGGCACCGGCCTGCTGATCGCGATGATAGCCGGCTGGACGATCGGCAAGCTCCATCTCGAAGGCTGGGTGGAGGACTGGGTCTACAAGGTCGACACCGGCGCGACGGGCGCCGGCGAGGAGACGGGCCTCACGTGGCGAGAGCGGATGGGACTCGGCCGTGACGCGGTCAAGGACATCGTCGGCAAGGTCTGGCCCTACGTGCTTGGCGGCATCGTTGTCGGCGCGGGAATCCACGGCTATGTCCCCGAGAACTTCATGGCGTCGATCATGGGCAAGAGCGCGTGGTGGTCCGTTCCGGTCGCCGTGGTGATGGGCATTCCGATGTACTCGAACGCGGCGGGCATCATTCCCATCGTGCAGGCGCTGCTCGGCAAGGGAGCCGCGCTCGGCACGGTGCTGGCCTTCATGATGTCGGTGATCGGGCTGTCGCTCCCGGAGGCGATCATTCTCCGCAAGGTCCTCAAGATCAAGCTGATCGCGGCGTTCTTCGGCGTGGTCGGCGGCGGGATTCTGGTCGTCGGCTACCTGTTCAACTTGGTCATGTAGGGGGGGCGGAGGTATTCATGGACTACGCTGCCATTGCCAATCGGCTCCTCGAGGTCACGGACCTCGACTTCGAGCCCGTCGCCGTCTACCTGGTCCCGCCGGGTGCCCCGCACCAGGCCTTCGAGGGCTGGAAGCACCTTGAGCACCACCGCTATTGCCAGGCGTTGATGCGAGCGCGCAAGGGAGACCGTGTGCTGCTCACGCCGGAGCAGACCGCGTGTCCGGCCGCGGCGTCGGCGTTCGGCTTCCGCGCGCTGCCGGACAACCTTGCAAGCGGAAAGGGCCTGGTCGGATTCGGCATCGTGCGCGCGCCTTCGACGGGCAAGGCGATGTTCGACGGGATGGCGCGGCTGCCAGCGGGCAGCGTCGACTTCATCGCAGCGTGTCCGCTGTCCGCGGCACCGAGCGTGCCGGACGTTGTCGTGGTCGAGGGCGCAACGGAGTCGCTGATGTGGCTGTTGCTCGCGGAGGTCAACCGCACGGGCGGGAAACGCCAGGTTGGCTCTACGGCCGTGCTGCAGGCTACCTGCGTAGATGCGACGGTCATCCCGCGGCTCGAGCAGCGCATGAACTTCTCGCTGGGCTGCTACGGGTGCCGGGAGGCTACGGACTTGGACACGGGGGAAGCGGTGCTCGGCTTTCCGGGGGTGCTGCTGCCCGAGCTTGCCGCCGCCCTCGAGCAGCTTGCGGAGAAAGCGGTTCCACGCTCACGGGCCAAGGCGGCCTACGAGCAGATGAACAAGACGAAGGAGACCTGACGATGGCCGAACAGAAAACACCCATGGACATCATGCGCGCCATCTCCCCGGTGGCCGCACGAACCTACATGGACCAGCGCGCGTCGGTGATGGACAATCCGGAGGTCAAGGCGCTGGACACGAAGACGAAGCTGCTCATCGGCATCGGGGCGGCGGCGGTGCTTCAGTCGGAGACGTGCACGCTGATGTGGGTCAAGCAGGCCAGGCAGGCCGGCGCGAGCAACGCGGAGATCGCGGAGGCGATCATGGTGGCGCGCCTGATGAAGGCGGCGACCGTCAACGATACCGCCGCCAAGGCCCTGGAGTGGCTGGGCTCGCAGGGCGCCTGAGCCACGGGAACACGACGAAAGGCAGGGAGAGAAAACGATGAACGTCAAAGTGCTTGGACCGGGATGCGCAAGGTGCAAGAAGCTGTATGAAGAAGTCGACAAGGCCATCCGCCAGCTCGGGCTGCAAGCGACCCTCGAAAAGGTTGAAAAGATCGAAGAGGTGATGCGCTACGGGGTGCTGGCCACGCCCGGACTCGTGATCAACGGGAAGGTCAAGGCGGCCGGACGGCTGCCAAGCACGGCGGAGCTGAGCACGTGGCTCACGAGCGCGGCGAAGGAAGGATGATGCGGCAAGCAGGGCAGCAGGCGTCGGGCGCGCAACGGACTCCCGGCGCTCTGCCCGTTCAGCGCGGAGGATCGGTGTCCATGATGCGAGCGAACACATTGGCGATGCTGAGCCTGGTAGCAACTGCGGGCGTGCTTGTCGGCTGCGACAACGCCGCTGCGCGGCCAGCCGGGGCATCCGCCGACCCAGCGGGCTCTTCCAGCACCGCGGCTCCCTTGTTGCAGCCCGATGCCGTGCCCGACAAGGTCGTCGTTTACTACTTCCACGGCGAGCGTCGCTGCCGGACATGCATGGGCATCCAGGCGACGATCGTGCGCACCATCAGGGAGCGCTTTGCAGAAGACACCGCCTCCGGCGCGTTGGTGTTCCAGGAGATCAACTACGAGGCTCCGGGCAACGAGCATTTCGTCAAGGACTTCGATCTGAGCTTCAGCACGATGGTCGTGGTGGCGCGCAAGGGACAGGCGACGGTCAAGTGGAAGAACACGGAGGTCTGGGACTACGCGCACGATCAGGCTGCCTTGGCCGACTACGCCGAGAGGGAGATTCGCAACTACCTGGCCATGGTGAAGAAGAGCTGATGGGAGCGTCGCTGCTGGCTCTTGGTACCGCGCTTTGGCTCGGACTGCTCACGTCGATCAGCCCGTGCCCGCTTGCCACGAACGTGGCGGCGATCTCGTATGTCGGCAAGCGGGTGGACAGGCCGCTGCGGGTTCTGCTCGCGGGTCTGCTGTACACGTTGGGACGAACGCTGAGCTACGTGCTGGTGGCGCTCATCGTGGTCAAGAGCCTGCTGTCCATCTCGGCCGTCTCGATGTTCTTGCAGCGCAACCTGAACCAGGCGCTCGGGCCGGTGATCCTCCTGGTGGGGCTATTGCTGCTCGATGTGATTCCCTGGCCGTGGGCGGGCCGCGGCTCGGCCATCATGGAGAGGGTCCAGACGAGAGCGGCCGACCTCGGCTTGTGGGGCGCGGGCCTGCTCGGGCTCGTGTTTGCCTTGACTTTCTGTCCCGTGTCCGCCGCGCTGTTCTTCGGAAGCCTGATCCCCCTCGCCGTCAAGCACGGATCCTCGGTCGTGCTACCGCTGCTGTACGGCGTGGGAACCGCGCTACCCGTGGTGGCGTTCGCGCTGATCCTGGCGTTTGCCGCGAACCGGCTCTCCAGAGCATTCAACGCGCTCACGATCATCGAGCGTTGGATGCGCCGGGTCACTGCGTCGATATTCGTGCTGGTTGGAGGGTATTACTGCCTTGTCTATCTCTTGCACGTCCTGTAGGGCGAATTCTCGCCCCGCCTGTCCGGCGTTCCAGCGCCGTGGTGATGCGCCGGGAGGCGCCCAGCCATGATGCTCCTGTGGCTTGCGACAGGAGCAGCACTACTGGCCTCGTTTGCGGCAGACCGCGGCAAGACCAGGACCGCCCTGGCGAAAGCATGGAAGATGTTCCGGGAGGTCGCCCCGCTGCTCGTGGGCGTGCTCGCGATTGTGAGTTTGGTGCTGGCGGCGGTGACGCCTGCGATGCTCCAGAGATGTCTCTCGGGCTCGGGACCGCTTCCGTTCTTCACCGCTCTTGGCGTCGGTAGCATCGCGTTGATCCCCGGCTTCATCGCCTACCCGCTTGCGGGCGTGCTGCGTCACAACGGAGCATCGGTGCCAGTGCTCGCCGCCTTCATCACGTCGCTGATGATGGTCGGAGTCGTCACGTTGCCCATCGAGGCGAGGTTCTTCGGGTGGAGGACTTCGCTGCTGCGCAACGCGCTGTCGCTCGGCGGCGCCCTGCTGGTGTCGGTGGCTATGGCATGGGTGCTCGCGTGAGCGCGCGTCGGGGTTTGCTTGCCGCTGCCCGAAGGGCATGGCCTTGGCTCTTGCTTGCGGTGGTGGCCACGCTATGGGCCTATGGGCGGTACGGCGGTCCGCTCGCGTTCGGGCTCAGGGCCGGGCAAAGCCTTCGGGACTTCCTGCTCGAGATGGCGATGGTGCTCCCTCCGATGTTCGTGCTCGTGGGGCTGTTCGACGTGTGGGTACCTCGGGCTCTGGTCGAGTGCCACGCCGGACGGCAAGCGGGATTCGGCGCCATTCCGTGGATGGTCCTGCTTGCGACGGTGCAGGCTGGTCCCCTCTACGCGGCATTCCCGGTCGCCGTGAGCCTCTGGCGCAAGGGGTGCGCGCCCAGAAACGTCTTCATCTACCTCGGCGCATTCTCCGCGATGAAGATTCCGATGCTTACCTTCGAAGTCGCATTTCTCGGCTGGAGCTTCTCGCTCGCGCGAACTTTCATCACCCTGCCGGTGTTCGTCGCTATCGCGATCGTGATGGAGAAGCTGCTGCCCAAGGACTACGCGCTGCCGCCCGGAGATCACAGGTAGCCTGGCGCAAGCGAGTTGATGACACGCGCGCTCGGCGCCCCATCGGGCTTCGAGCCTAGGAAAGGAGAACACGATGAGCGATTCCGAGAAGGATGTCCTGCTAAGGGCGTTCGAGTTCCACGGTCACAAGTGCTGGGCTTCCACCGCCGGTGTGCGGGCGGGATTGGCGGCGCTGCGCACGTTGGGCGTGCAACGAGCCGCCAGCTCCGATGCCTTGCATTGCATCGTCGAGATCGGCAACAACCACGGCGCGCAGTGCTTCGCGGACGGCATCCAGTTCGTGACGGGATGCACGGTCGGCAAGGGCAACATCGAGAAGGCCGGCTGGGGCAAGCTGGCCATCACGCTCGTGGACAAGAAGAGCGAGCGCTCGGTGCGGGTGGCGTACAAGGGGACGTACCAGAAGAAGATCGCGGAGTCCTCGTTCATGAAGAAGCGCGCAGCCGGCGTGCCGCCGCCCCAGATTCCCGAGCAGGAAGCGTGGGAGATGATCGACATCCTCTGGAACGCGCCCGAGAGCGACGTGCTGACGATAGGCGAGGTTCAGCCGCATCCATTCAAGGACTACGGCGAGATCATGGGGTTGCACCCTTGCGCGATGTGCGGCGAGCTCACCGCGGTCGCGTATCTGCGCGTCGTCGGAGACAAGCACGTTTGCATCCCGTGCTCGGGCTACGGCGACTGAGGCTGTCTCTTCGGCCGCGGTGGACTACCACGCAGGTTGCGCGCGAAGTCCGGAACAGGCAAGTCGTGACGACGTCATCGCTTCGGAAAGGAATCGCCGTGATGATTCGCTCTATCGCAGCAAGCAGCGGATGGAAGCTTCTGCTCATCGTGCTCGGTATCGTGGCCGTGGCACTGGCAGGCATGAGCTGCAGCGGTCTCGATGCGACCATCGCCCAGGCGTCGCCGAAAGCAAGCGCGAAGGGCATGGGTGTCTGCCCACCGTTTCAGCTTCGCGACGAGGCCGGCAGCGTGATCGATCCGGTCAAGGGGATCAACGACACGGCTCCGTACTCTCCCAAGCAGACCTGTGGGGCAGCGGGCTGCCATGACTACGACAAGATCACGCGGGGCTTTCACTTCACGCAGGGCAAGGGCGAGCAGGTTCCCGCGGCCATGGCCGAGCGCTACGGCTGGGTCAGCTCGCCCGGCAACTACGGCGGCAACTGGTGCTCGCCTGCTCCGCTCTATCGCCAGCTTGCGCCGAAGAAGAATACGAGTGCGCGAACGATCGACATGACGTCGTTCGACTTCGTGACGGCCACATGCGGCACGTGCCATCCGGGCGGTGGGCCGATGGAGTACGACCGTGACGGCAAGCGATACGACGCCTGGATGAAAGACCCGGCGTCGGGGCTGACCGCAGGGGGCGAGAACGGCCTCGACGGCGACTATTACAAGGCGCGCTGGTCCGAGACAGGGGTGATCGAGGCAGACTGTCTCCTGTGCCACATGCCGGAGTACGACTTCAAGAAGCGAGGTGGCGAGCTGGCGAACCTGAACTTCCGCTGGGCCGCGACAGCGGGAGCCGGCTTTGGCGCCGTGACGGGCAAGGTGAGTGCGAACGAGCAGCCGGCCGTTGCGTATGACAAGAGCAAGTTCGACGCCGACGGCAACGTGCTGGTCCACATCGCGCCGGAGCCGCGCAACGAGACGTGTCTGAGCTGCCACTTCAAGCCGGACTGGAAGAAGCGGGGGGCGGCCTACTCGACCCGCACGGACGTCCACATGATGGCGGGGCTTCGCTGTGTGGATTGCCACGCAGCGGGGAGCAAGGCGGCGGATCCGCGCATTCGCGGGCGGGAGGAGCATCAGTTCGGCAAGGGAGACGACCCGTCCGGTTGGGTCCGCAACGATCTGGACAACACGGTACGAAGCTGTGAATCATGCCATCTGGAGGGATGGCGCAACGCACCCGCTGCATCCCACGCCTGGCTTCCCCCTCTGCACCTGGAGAAGATCTCCTGCCAGGCCTGCCACATCCCGGTCCGAGCGGTGAAGAGCGCACTGGTCCAGGCGAGCGACGTGTACAACGCGGCGCCGCGCATCACCCCACCACCCAAGCACATCTGGACCTTCTACGACCAGGACATGGACTTCTGGAATCACTACGGCGAGCTCGAGCTGTTCACCGGCAAGGACGAGCCCACAAACGTGTCGAGGCCCACGCTGGTCGAGTACCAAGGCAAGATCTACCCCGCCAATCGGGTACACAGCGCCTGGGTGGGGTTCGAGGAGCAAGGCAGGCGGGGGCTCAATCAGCTCTTCATGAAGGACTTCTTCGCGATGTGGACGCAGCACCGCACCGCGCCCGCGGACAAGTTCCCCGAGCTCGACCGGATCAAAGACGACAACGGTGACGGTGTGCTGGAGGTCAATCGGCCCGAGGAGATCGACGCCTTGCTTGCGTCGGTGAAGACCTATCTCACGCAGACGGGGTTCCCTCTCGACGGCAAGCGGTTGGTCTGGGTCAGCGACAGCCGCGCCTGCTACTCGTCTGCGGAGTGCCGGACGCTTCCCCACGAGGAGCACGAGGCGACGGCGTATGCGTCCGTGTACAAGTTCTCCCACGACGTGGCGCCTGCGCGGGCCGCGCTGGGCGCGCACGGGTGCGTGGACTGTCACAGCTCGCGGTCGGGCTTCCTGTTCGGGGCGGTGCTCGACACGCCTTTTGGGGCGGACGGCAAGCCTGTGTGGGTTCCCAACTATCGTGTGCTGGGCATCTCGAAGGCATGGGTGACGCTCGGGATCCTGCGCGAGCAATACCTGAAGCCGTTGCTCTACGGACTTCTCGGGCTGGTCGGCCTGCTGGGCGGCGCGCTGGCGGTCCGAGAAGCGGCCACCCGGTGGCTTGGGGTGAGCCCGGCCCGTGGACGGCAGCTTGGATGGGTGCTGGCGGGTGCCGGCTGCGTGGCGGGCGCCCTCGCGCTGCGATCCAGCGGGCTCGTCGACTACATGACCATCAGGCGTTTCACTCTCGATGCGAGCCACTTCTGGATCGCGCTCGCCAGCTTCGCGCTCATGCTCGGCGCGGTGCGGCTCAGCCGCGGCTGGTCCGCGCAGCCCGGGGCATCGCGGGCGGTCGCCCGTGCGGCCGCGGTCCTGGCGGTGTTGGCGGCGCTGTTCGGTGCGCTGATGTTGATCAAGCTGGGCGCGTTGGGGCCTGTTACACGGCTGTCCTATACTGCTTTCGACCTGACCCTGGTGGCGATGACGGCCTTGACCGCGGCGGTCGCCGCCTGGACGGTCGTCGCGGAGAGCGTCGGATCAGGCGATCGGAGCACGGGCCGGCGCGCTACCGACGAGCCGGCCGGATGATGCGACGAGCGCGTCACGCGAACCGGGCGCCGGTCCCCTGCCCCTGATTCCTTCTTCAATCGCCCGCCAAGTCGCGCGACAACCAGCAATCCACGAATGCGACCATGCAGGCGGATCCTGTCGCTCGTGCTGCCAAGGCAGCCCTTGGCGGTGTTCGGCGTTGACAGCCTACCGCTGTTGCGTGGCTGAAAGGCTGGCGACGCCCGGCTCGTGTCGCGAGTTGGAAATCCTCTCCAATGCGCTCGATGCTGGCGCTCGCACGAAGCCGGCTCGGGCTTCTCTACGAAACGAGATCTTGCGGGCGCGGCGGCAAGGGACGGCCGCCAGGCCCGGCGCGGTGCCAGCGATTCAGCTTGCACGGTGCGCCGGGACGTGGTTCGATCATCGAATGCCGGTCTCTGCGTTGAGGCGTACGGGGCAGACACGCCGCGTTGGCTGAAAGGAGCGGAAGGATGAAGGTCACGTGGAAGAGGATTGTCGGAGTGGGGTGGGTCGCCGCAAGCCTCGCCACCG